>Ga0192241_10206_pt1 | contig 32214 bp, 18 predicted proteins | sample Koala_Koa27_I3_FD_131239 | JGI IMG/M metagenome (GOLD analysis project Ga0192241, IMG submission 131239) | Enriched cells from koala feces incubated with labeled cellulose particles, San Francisco Zoo, California, United States - Koala_Koa2-7_I3 ... | reverse complement strand
GGTGATTTCTCTTATGGTGCCAAATTTACGTTAGCCGATGACCAACAGAAAATCACTCGCTATCCGAATGAAAACAACAAACTTTCCGAAGCATATTATCCGGGAATGATGAAAGGAGAAATCTGGGGATATGAAACGGTAGGTATCGCACAATCACAGGAAGAGATGGATGCTCACTTGGCCAAAGTGGATCAGTCTTCTTTGGGAAGCAAGTGGGGAGCAGGTGATATCATGTATAAGGATGTAGACGGCGATGGAGTGATCTCGACAGGTGATAATACCACAGAGAAACCCGGTGACCGTGTGATTTTGGGCAATAATACACCTCGATTTAAATATGGTATCACGTTGGATGCAGCATGGAAAGGTGTGGATTTCCGTATATTTCTGCAAGGAGTGGCCAAGCGCGATTATGTGTTGAGCGGTCCCTATTTCTGGGGAGCCAATGGAGTGGACGAATGGCAGGCTACCGGATTTAAGGAACATTGGGACTTCTGGCGCCCGGAGGGTGACCCGTTGGGTGCTAATACAAATGCCTATTATCCACGCGTGTTGAAAAGTGATTCGAGAAATATGGCGGTGCAGAGCCGTTATATTCAGAATGCAGCTTACTGCCGTATTAAGAATGTTCAGATTGGCTACACGTTGCCTAAGAGCTGGACGAATAAAGCTGGAATGTCTTCAGTTCGCGTATATGTGTCGGGTGACAATCTGTTGACATTCTCTCATATGTCCAAGATTTTCGACCCGGAGGCTTTGGAAAGCACTTATGATGCGAATAATGGTAAACTCTATCCGTTGCAGCGCACCATCTCGGTAGGTTTAAATGTTAACTTCTAATTTTAAGGCTTATGAAACTGAAACATATTATATTACAAACAATCTTGATGGCAGGAGCTACGTGGTCGCTTACATCTTGTAATGATTTTCTGGATATGGCGCCTCTGGATCAGGTGACTCCGCAAGAGTATTTCAATACGACGGACCACTTGGCTGCATATAGTATCTCGCAGTACAACAGTATCTTTTCAACGCATGGTGGATATGGAGTCGGTACAGTGAACAATGACCAGAATACAGATAATATGGTAGCCGGAGGATATTCTTCTACCTATTTTGAGAAAGACCAGTGGCGTGTTCCTAATACTGGAGGTGGCTGGGATTTTACTCAAATCCGCTATTGCAATTATTTCTTCGAAAATGTGCTTCCTAAATTCGAGGCGGGCAAGATTGAGGGCAATCGTGAACAGATTCTTCACTATGTCGGCGAAATGTACTTTATCCGTGCATGGATTTATTACAGTAAGCTGAAATCATTCGGAGATTTTCCAATTATAACCGAAGTCTTGCCGGATGATCAGTCTGTTTTGATAGAGAAATCTGTTCGTCAGCCGCGTAATCTCGTAGCTCGTTTTATCATCAATCAGCTCGATTCCGCCGCCAAATATATGGTGGATGATATTTCAGGAAACAAAACACGATTAACAAAGAATTGTGCGTTATTAATAAAGTCGCGTGTTGCTTTGTATGAGGCTACATTTGAAAAGTATCATAAAGGGACAGGGCGTGTGCCAGGGGATGCGACCTGGCCGGGTAAGAGAATACATACCGATTTCTCCACGAACATGGATAATGAAATCAATTTCTTTCTGGATGAGGCTATGAAAGCAGCGGAACAGGTGGCTGATGATATTACTTTGACCAATAATACCGGTCTGACCAATCCGAAAAACATATCGGGGATTGTTGGCTGGAATCCGTATTTCGAGATGTTTGCGGAAGAAGATATGAGCAGTTATTCCGAAGTTCTTTTCTGGAAGCAATATATGAATGGTAGTGGCGTGTCAATCACGCATGGTACACCGGCTTATATTTTTAGTGGAGGCAATAATGGTATGCTGAAGAGTTTTGTAGATTGTTTTGTCATGGAAGACGGACTTCCCTATTATGCAGCAGGAAATGAATATAAAGGTGACAAAACTATCATGGATGTGAAAGAGAATCGTGATCTGCGTCTGCAAATGTTTGTTTTGGGCGAGAAGGATTTGCTTCCATCCAGTTCGACAGAAGAGCCTGCACTTGAAGAATTCAAACAGCCTAATATTATATCATTGGAAGCCCAAACATCTGATAATACAGGGTATCGGATTCGGAAATGCTTGACATATAATAATAAGCAGATTATTTCCGGTCAGTCGCAATCGACTACAGGGTGCATTATCTTTCGTGGTGTCGAAGCTTATCTGAATTATCTGGAAGCCTACTATTTGCGTAATAATAAGGTAGATGGCAAAGCGAAAAGCTATTGGGATGCAGTACGCAATCGGGCAGGCATTACAGGCAGTTTCCAGACAACCATTGACAATACCGATATGAATAAGGAGACAGATTTGGCCGCTCATCCCGGTTCGTATGAAGTGGATGCTACCTTATATAATATCCGTCGAGAACGTCGTTGCGAGTTTATAGGTGAAGGAATGCGTTGGGATGACCTGGTGCGTTGGAGAGCTTGGGATGGCGTACTTACTAATAAGTTTATTCCTGAAGGGTATAACTTTTGGGAAGAGGCTTATAAAACTTATGAACTTCCGGAAGACGTTACTTTAAAAGATGATCCGGATGATGCTACTTCTAATATTTCCTCCAGAGAATTCAAGTATGTTCGTCCTTTTAGCAAGGTGAGAATCAATAATCAGGTATATGATGGATATTCTTGGGCTAAAGCCAACTATTTGAGTCCGGTTGCTATTAATGAAATGAGACTTGCGTCTCCTGATAATAGTACAGATAATTCTGTTATTTATCAGAATCCGTATTGGCCGGAAAAAGTGGGTGGCACTGCTCTCGAATAGGTTGATATAACTATAGGTTACACGATAGAAAGAATGAAAGGCGTAGACAAGAGAATCAATTCTCTTTCTACGCCTTTCATTCTTTTATGGATTGAAGTGGTGAATTACTTCACTTCCCAAGTATCATTAGTCATTAGCAATTCCTGGAAATTATGATATTTCTTCTTGCCTTTGATTTCTTCAATCTGTCCAATTACAGCATCATTGTAGGTTGGAGCATCTACATCGCGGATCACACCGAGTGCAATCGGGAAATCAGGACCTTCCATTAACGCTAGTTTCAACTGAAGCGTATTATCTTGGCAGTGGGCATCGTGAATAAGAATATCTTTTTCTGTGATACCATTTTCACCAAGTTTCACCACTTTCAGTCCGAAACCTTCCTGCATCAATCCGAATTCCTTGTTTTCACCAAACAACATGGGTTTGCCATGTTCCAGATAGATAGCGTTCTTGGCACGTCCTTCTTTGGTGGCTACAGAAGCATGAGTGCCATCGTTGAAGATCACGCAGTTTTGCAGAACTTCTATAACAGAGGCGCCTTTGTGATTAGCAGCAGCTTTCAATACCTCTACAGAAGCGGCACCGTCTACTGCAATACAACGTGCAAAGAAATGTCCACGGGCACCAAAAGCAAGTTCTGCCGGATGGAATGGATCTTCTACGGTACCGTAAGGAGATGATTTCGTAACAAGTCCACGTTCCGAAGTCGGTGAATATTGTCCCTTTGTCAAACCGTAGATACGGTTGTTCAGCAGGATCATATTCAAATCGATGTTACGGCGTAATGCGTGGATGAAGTGGTTACCACCAATTGCCAGACCATCACCGTCACCGGAAATTTGCCAGATTGTCAAATCAGGGTTGGCCACTTTTGCACCTGTTGCAACAGCAGCGGCACGTCCGTGAATCGTGTGGAAGCCATACGTATTTACATAGTAGGGCAGGCGGGAAGAACAACCGATACCGGAAATGACGGCAATATTGTGCGGAGCTACTCCCAATTCGGCCATAGCTTTGTGCAGTGAGTTCAGGAAAGCGTGGTCACCGCATCCCGGACACCAGCGAGGTTGGCCTGATTTATAATCTTGTACGGTATATACTTTATCGCTCATCTTTTATTCCTCCAATAATTTAGTGAATGCATCTATCAATTCTCTCGTAACGAAAGGTTGTCCTTTCACTTGGTTGAACTGGCTGATGTTCAATCCGGGTATCTTCATCCGTAAAAAACCTGCGAATTGTCCCAAATTCTGTTCAGCTACTACGATCTTCTTGTATTTACGCAATACATCGGCTGTATTCTTTGGCAGCGGGTTGATGTACTGGAAGTGTGCGAAAGCCACTTTCTTTCCATGATCGCGCATAAAGTCCATAGCCAGACGGAGATGACCATACGTGCCGCCCCAACCAACAATCAGTAAATCTGCATCTTCATCACCCAGTACTTCGAGTTCGGGGATATAGTCTGCAATCTTATCCACTTTAGCTTGGCGGAGATGAACCATCTTATTATGGTTTTCAGGTTCGGTAGAGATCGCACCTGTTTCATTGCTCTTTTCAAGACCACCGATGCGGTGCATGAATCCTTCAGTTCCCGGAATCGCCCAGTAACGTGCACCGGTTTCTTCATTGCGTTGGTATGGAGTCCAGTTACCAGCCATGCCCGGAGTCACGTATGGAGGATTGATGGCAGGATATTCGTTTAAGTTAGGAAGTTTCCAGGCAGCCGAGCCGTTAGCAACGAAAGCGTCTGTCAGCAGTACAACCGGAGTCATGTGTTCCAGAGCAATCTTACATGCCATGTATGCGGCATCGAAACAGTTTGTCGGTGAAGTTGCGGCAATCACCGGCATTGGACTTTCACCATTGCGTCCGTAAAGTGCCTGCAATAAGTCTGTCTGTTCTGATTTAGTAGGCAAACCTGTTGACGGACCGCCACGTTGCACATTCACAATCACCAATGGAAGTTCGCCAATTACAGCAAGGTTCATAGCCTCACTTTTCAAACAAATACCGGGGCCGGAAGTAGTCGTTACAGCCAAAGCACCGGCAAAAGCGGCACCAACGGCAGAAGCACAACCTGCGATTTCATCTTCGCACTGTACGGTTTTTACTCCCAGTGATTTATGTTTAGCTAATTCGTGCAGAATATCAGTGGCCGGAGTGATAGGATAAGAACCCAGGTAGAGTTCCAGACCTGCTTTCTCGGCAGCAGCAATCAAGCCATAAGCCGTTGCTTTATTTCCGTTGATATCTGTATAAAGTCCTTTTGATTTCGGAGCTTTACTTTCAATTTTATAAGTAGAGACAGAAGCATGTGTGTTGGCACCATAGTTGAAACCATCGTTCAATACCTTAATATTAGCTTCTGCAATTTCGGGTTTCTTGGCGAATTTCTCACGCAACATTTTTTCAGCAGCGGCAAGGTTGCGGTTGAACAACCAGCAAACCAGTCCGAGTGCGAACATGTTCTTACAACGGAGTGCTGATTTATTGTCTAGTCCGGAGTCTTTCAGGCTCTCTTTACACATGGAAGAGATGGGAACTTCCAGCACTTCCTGTTTTATGCCTAATTCCTCAAAAGGATTGTCAGTCTTGAATTGTGCTTTTTCCAAATCTCTGGCTTCGAATGAGTCGGAGTCGGTAATGATAAGTCCTTGCGGTTTACAGAATTTGATTTGTGTTTTCAGTGCGGAAGGATTCATAGCCACTAATACGTGGCAACGGTCTCCGGGAGTGTAAACCTGTCCGGCACCGATGTGGACCTGAAAACCGGAAACACCGGTCAGTGAACCTTGCGGGGCGCGGATGTCTGCCGGGTAGTCGGGGAATGTACAGATGTCATTTCCTACCGTAGCCGACACGTTCGAGAAGATGTTGCCGGCCAGCTGCATACCGTCGCCGGAGTCGCCGGAGAAACGTACTACTACTTCCTCCAATTCTTTAACCATCATTTCGTCTGCCATAACTTTAATTACTATATTTAATTTAAAAACTGATTTTACTTTCAATTTGTGAACGCAAAGGTCGGAAAGTTAATCGAATTATCAAAATAAATCGAACTTTATTGTCCTATTGACGCCAATTATTTGAAATATCTGAAAGGAACCTGTATTTTTATTCTTGTTAAATCGACAGAAACCGTTATCTTTGCAAGCAAATTTGAAGCGGCCTTGTAGTTCAACGGATAGAATAGAAGTTTCCTAAACTTTAGATAGGGGTTCGATTCCCCTCGGGGCTACTACGGAGAATCTGTGAGAAGTTGTTTTGGTTTGCTTTCATGCTGTATCTGGTTTTAAGTTTAACAATGGCTTCTTTTAAGATGAACGTCTTATAGCTTCTATTTGTTTTAATAATCAATAGAAAAAGCCTCTACCGAATTGTTCGGAAGAGGCTTTTTCTATTTCTGGAATTTATTATTCTTCCGTAGTTACTGGTACAACTTTTTTGTTCTTCATCATGTTGTATGCAATCGGAGATGCAATGAACAGTGATGACAATGTACCGATAACAACACCCAAGATCATTGCGAATGCAAAGCTGCGGATTGAATCACCGCCAAGGATGAAGATACACAGCAATACGATCAATGTACTTAATGATGTATTGATAGTACGTGCAAGTGTAGTGTTCAATGAATCGTTGAACAACTGACGTTTGTCACGTTTCGGATACAGGCCGAAGAACTCACGCACACGGTCGAAGATTACCACCTTGTCATTGATAGAGTAACCGATAGCTGTCAGGATAGCCCCAATGAATGTTTGATCGATTTCCAGTGAGAATGGAACGATGCCCCATAACAATGAGTAAGCACCGATAATCATGATGGTATCGCACGATAGAGCTACGATAGAGCCAATACTATATGCGATGTTGCGGAAACGGATTAAGATATACAGACCGATAGCGATCAATGCCAATACTACAGAATAAATAGCACCTGTCTTGATATCGTCTGCGATACTTGGACCCACTTTTTGAGAACTTACAATACTACCACCAGTGTGATTATCACGGTCGATAAAGGTAGCTAGAGTGATGTTTTGAGTCAGCACAGGTTTCAAAGTCTCATATAAGTATGCTTCGATTTGAGAGTCAACATCGTTTCCTGCATCTTCAATACGGTAGTTGGTACTGATACGTACAGTTTTCTTGTCTGTACCGATAGCGATAACACTAACGTTAGCATCACCGAACTTGCTGGAGATCAATTCACGAATCTGTTCGGGTTCTACCGGATTCTCGAATTGTACTTTGAAATTACGTCCACCGGTAAAGTCGATACTCTGACTTAAACCACGCATGGCAAATGAACCGATACAAACGAGGATGATGGCTACAGTGATGATAAGGGATTTTTTGTTTGTTCCCATAAAATCAAAACGTGTGTTGGTCATCAAGTTTCTTGAAACAGGGGTTGTGAATGTAAGGTTCAACAGTTTGTCCTTGTTCATGAAGTGTTCGTAAACTATACGAGTCATGAACACAGCGGTGAAGAAGGATACCAGAATACCGATAATCAATGTCGTGGCAAAACCACGGATCGGACCGGTACCGAAGTTAAACAGAATGATACCTGTGATGATGGATGTCAGGTTCGAGTCGAAGATAGCGGAGAATGCGTTGGAATAACCGTCAGCAAGTGCTTTCTTCACACCTTTACCCGCACGAAGTTCTTCTTTTGTACGTTCGTAGATAAGTACGTTCGCATCCACTGCCATACCTAGTGACAACACCATACCGGCAATACCGGACATTGTCAATGCTGCCTGGAAGGAGGAGAGGACACCTAATACGAAGAAGAAGTTCAGGAACAATGCACCATTGGCAATCATACCCGGTATGAAGCCGTACATCATACACATATAGATCATCAACAGAATCAGAGCCACTACGAATGAGAATACACCTGCATTGATAGATTCTTGACCCAATGACGGACCAACGATATCTTCCTGTACGATGTGAGCCGGAGCCGGCATCTTACCTGATTTCAATACGTTTGCCAAGTCTTTTGCTTGTTCAGGGGTAAAATGACCTGTAATCTGTGAACGTCCACCTGTGATTTCAGAGTTTACGTTTGGTGCAGAATATACATAGTTATCAAGAACGATAGCAATAGAACGGCCGATGTTCTGTTTGGTCAACTGTGCCCAACGACGTGCACCGTCAGAGTTCATTGTCATGCTGACAGCCGGTTTGCTGTATTGGTCGAATTCGTCTTTCGCATCTGTTACTACATCGCCTTCCAACGGAGCTTTGCCGTTACGTTCGGTAGACTTGATAGCATATAATTCGAAAGTCTGTCCTTTCTTGTCAAATTCAGAAGGAGAAACACCCCATTTCAGACGAAGGTCTTTCGGGAGTTCTGCTTTAACTTCCGGCGTAGCCAGATATTTGTTGATATCAGCAGTATCTTTGTAGTTAGCGTAACCGATGACAGGACCTTGTCCGCTAGAGTTTAATTGCAGGATAGCCAGCAGAGGATATTGTTTTTTAATTTCTGCTAGGTTGGCTGTTGAATTCTCTTCAGCAACTGCATCTCCTTTCAGGGCAGCAGCAAGACTGTCGGCAGCACTTACGCTTTTCTTGGCCGGAGTAGCTTCTGCAAGCGGAGCTTCTTTGGAAGAATCTACAGCGGCAGAGTCTACATCTGTCTCCTGTGCCAATATAGCGCGCAATTTAGCGTCTGCAGATTGCATGGCAGGAAGAACTTCTTTAGCTGTATAAGTTTCCCAGAATTCCAGGTTAGCAGAACCTTGGAGAAGTTTTCTCACACGTTCCGGCTCTTTGATACCCGGCAATTCCACCATGATACGCCCCATTTTGTCTTCCAGGCTCTGGATATTCGGCTGAACAACACCGAAACGGTCGATACGGGTACGAAGTACGTTATATGAGTTCTCAACAGCAGCTTTTACTTCTGTTCTCAATACTTTTTCAACTTCTGCATTCGATGATTTTTGGTTAACTTTGTCTTTCAACTGTTGTGTTGCGAAGAGTTCGGAAAGTTTTGCGTTAGGAGCAGCTTTGTGATATTCTCTAACAAACAGGGTGATGATATCGTCCTGGCTGTTGACAGCCTGTTTTGCAGCTTCTGCCAATGCATTGTTGAAAGCTTCATCCGGCTTGTTGTCAGCCAGTGCTTTGATAACATCAGGTACAGATACTTCAAGGATAACGTTCATACCACCCTTTAGGTCCAAACCTAAACTAATCTCCATCTCACGACATTGTTTCAGCGTCCAGTTACCCAACCATACTTTCTCATTGGAGAGAGAGTCGAGGTAGTCTTGTTCCACTTTCGGGTCACCGTTCGCAACTTCTTTCGCCTTGTTGGTATAATGGCGTGTTACGAAGGAGAAGGAAAGGTAGAACAAACATACCAATGTGAGTAGTACCGCAAAAACCTTTACAAATCCTTTGTTTTGCATTTTACTTTTAATTTATGATGATTACTTTTTTAATTTAATTTTCAGTTAAATTCTGTCGTACACAAGTTCTTTTTGCCGTATACAAGGCTGCAAATATAGTTTTTTTTTCACATTTATATGTAAGAAGCCCTCAAATATTTGATGTTTAAGGGCTTTTTTGCTGAATTATTTCATTCCTCTGTTTTTCAGTAGTGGTTCCAGGCTTGGTTCCGTTCCACGGAAATTTTTATAAAGCACCATCGGGTCTTCGCTGTCTCCCTTCTCCAATACGTTATGGCGGAACAGGTCGGCGGTGTTTTTATCAAAGATTCCGTGTTCTTTGAAAGCTTCGAAAGCATCATTGTCCAATACGTTGGCCCATAGGTAACTATAGTATCCGGCCGCGTATCCGCCAATGATATGGTTGAAGTAAGTCACACGATAACGCGGTGCTATTTCGGGAATCAAATTAAGCTTGTCCATCGCTTCTTTTTCGAATGCAAGCATATCCGGATTCTTTACATCTGTCATCGTGTGCAGGTTCATGTCGAGGATAGCGGCAGCCAGTAATTCGGTGGTCATGAAGCCCTGGTTGAAAGTTTTCTGTTGCAGTATCTTCTCGATGATTTCGTCGGGTATCACTTCTCCTGTCTGATAATGTTTGGCATACATTTTCAGCACTTCCGGTTCAGTCGCCCAGTGCTCGTTGATTTGAGAAGGAAGTTCTACAAAGTCACGTACCACATTGGTTCCTGATGTTCCTTTGTATTCACATTTGGTCAGCAGTCCGTGCAGGGCGTGACCAAATTCGTGGAACAAGGTTTCCACTTCATCCATGGTCAATAAAGAAGGAGTGTCGCCTACCGGCTTGGTAAAACTACAAACATTGCATACCAACGGACGGGTTGTTCCACATTGCTCACGGTAGTTGCTCATCCATGCACCCCCGCTTTTCCCGGAACGTGGGAAATAGTCTACATAGAAGATACCGAGCTGGGATCCGTCTGCATCTTTCACCTCAAAGACTTCTACATCCGGGTGATAAGTCGGTATGCCTTCCAGTTTGCTTAGGGTGATGCCATATAATTTGTTGGCTACGGCGAAAGCACCATCGCGTACATTTTCCAGTTTGAAGTAAGGTTTTGTATCTTCTTCTGACAGATTGTATTTTTCTTTCCGCAATTTTTCGGTGTAATACCACCAGTCCCATGCTTCCAACTTTTCTCCTTTTCCTTCCTTGTCCATTAACTTTTGGAGTTCGCCAGCTTCTGCTTTCGCTTTGGGGAGTGCATAGCTCCATAGATTGTTCAGAAGGCTCATTACGTTGCTGGCGTTCTTTGCCATGGTTTCATCCAGGACGAAGTTTGCGTAACAGTCGAAACCTAATAAGTTCGCTTTTTCCAGGCGGAGAGAAACGATTTTGCGGATATTTTCCTTGTTGTCATTTCCATCGTTGTTGTTGCCGCGGTTGATATAGGCTTTGTATATTTGCTCCCGGAGAGGGTGATTTTCTGAATATTGCAGGAAAGGCAGACGGCTGGCGTTGTGCAAGGTGAACAGCCATTTTCCCGGTTGTCCGGCTGCTTTCGCTTCTTCAGCGGCACTTTGGCGGAACCATTCAGGCAATCCTGCCAGATCTTCTTCCTTGTCAACGAAAAGTTGGAAAGCATTATTCTCATTCAACACATTGTTGCTGAAAGTGATACCAAGTGTAGAAAGCTCCTTGTTGATTTCGCGGAGGCGAGCTTGATCTTTTTCGCTAAGGTTTGCTCCGGAACGGACAAATCTTTTATAAGTCTTGTCCAGCAGACGTTCTTGCTCCGACGTCAGATTCAATGAATCTTTCTTTTGGTAGACATCGTTCACCCGTTTGAATAGTTTCCCATTCAGGGAGATATTATCATTATGTTCCGAAAGAACCGGTGCCAGTTTGATGGAAAGTGCGGTCAGCGAATCAGTAGTTTCCGCATCTGTCATATTGAAGAAAATGGCGCTTACCCGGTCTAAGATAGGTGCGCTGTTATCTAAAGCTACAATCGTATTTTCGAATGTCGGAATTTCCGGACTTTCGATGATGGCTTCGATGTTTTGATTCTGTTCTTCTATACCTTTTAAAAAGGCAGGTTCATAGTGCTCTAATTCAATCTTGTCAAAAGAAGGAACACCATACTCGGTTTGAAACTCTGTAAAGAAAGGATTGCTTTCTGTTTTCGTAGCACAGGAGTACATCATACAACTTACTGCTAAAATGGTTAGTGTCTTTTTAATCATCATAAGTGTTTTTTTATTAGAGTTTTCAGTTCTCATCGTTTACTGATATAGCACCAGATCGGGTAATGGTCTGATGCCTTGATAGACCGGTCTACGGTGCAATTGTAGGCCTTCAGGTTGGGACTGAGCAAGATGTTGTCTATGCGGAAATAGAACTTGTTCAGATTGTAGGAGATCCCCAGACCTTTGCCGGATTGTGTGAATGCGTCGTCCAGCTCTTGAGTCAGGATGCGGTGTGTGTACGAAATGGAACCATCGTTGAAATCACCGCATACGATGGTTGTCGGGTATTTACTTTCGGCAATGACTCTCGCCACGGAATCTGCTTGTGAAGCCCGAATGGCCGATGCTTCCGCTAGTTTTCTTATTAACTGTCTGAGTCCGGTTTTTACTTTCCTGGCATTCGGGTCTTTAATCATATCTTCATAAATCCCTCTGTCTTCTTTGGTGAGTTTGTTAGATTCCAGATGATTGTTGATTAATGTAAGAGTGTCGTTATTCACATTCAGTACATATCTCATGGAGCCGTTATAATTGCTTTTATATTCGATAGGATGTGTCGAAAGTATAGGGAATTTGGAGAAACAGGCAAGCTGAACATCTCCTTTTCCTTGCTGGTGGATGGATTGGTAAGGATAGGCCTTCAATGCTTTTTTTACATCCTGTTCTGTCAGATACTTTTTGTTGGTAGCAGTGTTATATTCTTGCAGACAGATAATATCGGCATTGCTATCTGCAAGATAAGACAATATCGGGTTCTTTCCGCCTTTCTTCTCCAGATTGCTGAAACTCATTACATTGTACGACAGGATTTTGATGCTTCCTTCCGGAATAGTTTTAGTGGTGGAGTTGAAAGGGATATAAGTCCGTATCTGTGGAATACAAATGAGAAGGCCAATGGCGGGCAAAAGAGCATAGCGGTAATTGACGAATGCCCAGAAACCGATAAAAATTAGATTAATAGTCAGGAATATCGGAAATGCAAGTCCCAGACTGGAGGCAAGTGGATTTATTTTCGGGTTAAGGTAAGGGCTATAAGCACTTAATATCAACGTTCCCACAAAGAGAGCGTTGACAGCAAGTATCAAATATGTGAGAAATTTGCCAATATGTTCCATTCTTTTATCTTTTGCTTGCGTCGAACAAGCTTTTCTTTTCTTCTGTTGTCAGACTGTCGTAGCCGGATTTTTTTAGTTTTTCCAGGATACGGTCTACTTCATCAGACTGTGCTTTCTTTTGAGCGTTGTAATCATAATCCTTCTCACGACCGGTAGCACTGTTGCCATAGTGTACTTTCATTTTCGGTTTCCGTTTCCATGTTTTTTTCTGAAACAGGGAGATGAAACCATCCAGAATCCTGTTGATCCAGGAAGTTAAATCAGTTCCTTTGCTTAGGCTGGCGGCAAACCAAAGTCCTGCAAGGGCACCGCCTAAGTGGGCGATATGTCCTCCGGCATTGCTTGAGGTAATGGACAATACATCAATTCCGATAACGATCAGTGCCAGGTATTTGAGACGGATAGCACCGAAAAGAAAAAGTTGTACCCTGTAATTAGGCTCACGATAAGCTGTGGCAGCTACGATGGCTAACACGGAGGCCGATGCTCCTACTAATGTTGCCCCCGCTACTTGCGAGCTGAATAAAGGAAATACATTGTAGGCAACCATATACAGCAACCCTCCACAAATACCTCCCAGTACGTATAAACCTCTTAAATGTTTTGCCGAGAAAAAGTAGAGAAACAAACTTCCGAACCAATACAGCCAAAGCATATTGAATAGAATATGCAGGATGCCGGCATGCATAAACATATAAGTAAATAACGACCACGGCTGATGAATAAATCCGATAAAGGATGCCGGCAGGGCAAATATACCGAATATATCGGGGGTGCTTACTTCAAACAGTCGCAAGAAAACGTTGATCAACGTGCCGATTATAAAGATGCCTACGTTGATATAAATCAGTTGGATAAAAATATTTCCTCTTCTGAATGTCTCCTTTAAATCAGCTATAATATGTCCCATTGTTATTGCTTTTTTTCTCCAGTACAAAATCAGGATCAATCCGAACAGCATTCCTCCCAAATGTGCAAAGTGAGCGACATTGTCTCCGGCGCTATTGGCAAGTCCTGACCATAATTCAATTGCGGCATATCCTATAACGAAGAACTTCGCTTTGATAGGAAAAGGCAGCGGGAAGATAAACAACCGGTTATTGGGAAATAACATACCGAATGCCAGCAATATGGCGTAAACGGCTCCCGAAGCACCTACGGTAGTCATCATGTTCAGATACTCTTCCATTGGGATAACGCCTGTACCTATATTCACTTGTGCGTAGTGACTAAGTTCCGTTACATATTGAATATACTGTACTCCTTCTTGAATAAGTCCCGCACCGATACCGCATAGAATATAGTAGAAGAGGAAACGTTTGGGGCCCCAGGTTTGTTCGAGAATCGGTCCGAACATAAAAACGGCAAACATATTAAAGAAAATGTGGCTGAATCCGCCGTGCATGAACATATAAGTGATTAGCTGCGCCGGATTAAAGTCACTTGCAAGGAAAAAATGTAATCCCAGATAATTCGTTAAATCCAGACCGTAACGTTGGGCTACGATTGTTCCGAAAAATACTAGTACATTGATAATTATCAGGTTTTTAGTTACAGTTGGCATCATTTTAATTTCTGAATATTTAGATAATAGACGCAAAAGTACGAATAAATTCTGTTTTAAAGCATGAAAAATGCTTCCTATTAGCTCTTTTTCAATAATTTGCTGCGTTTTTTTTATGTTTTTATTTGATATGTTGTTTTGTTCGGCTATATTTGTGAAATCAATCCATTGTGGGATAATCTTTTGTGTAACATATATATTAATTAATCATTTTACGTATTATGAATAAGTCTGATCTTATTAGTGCAATGGCTGCCGAAGCTCAAATGAGCAAAGCCGATGCAAAAAAAGCACTTGATGCTTTCATCACTTCAGTTACTAACGCTATGAAAGCTGGTGACAAAGTGTCTCTCGTAGGTTTTGGTACTTTCTCAGTAAGCGAAAGAGCTGAAAGAACTGGTATTAACCCTTCTACAAAGGCAACTATTACTATTCCTGCTAAGAAAGTAGCTAAATTTAAAGCTGGTGCTGAATTATCTGCAGCTGTTGAATAAGATAGATAGTTGAAAGAAATTAAGAGAGGAGACGTGATGCGTCTCCTTTTTTTGTATCTTTGCGCGCAAGAAATAACTTGATTATGAAGATAGAAGATAAACTTGTAGCGTCCGTTATCAGCGGACTCAAAGCACTTTACGGTCAGGAAGTCCCTGAAAAGATGGTGCAGTTGCAGAAAACGAAGAAAGAATTTGAAGGACATTTGACGTTGGTGGTATTTCCTTTCCTGAAGATGTCAAAAAAAGGGCCGGAACAAACGGCACAGGAAATTGGTGAATATCTGAAGGTAAACGATCCGGCTGTAGCAGCGTTTAATGTGACAAAAGGCTTCTTGAACCTGACTATTGCATCGGCTACATGGATTGAGTTGCTGAACGAAATCCAGGCAGATGAACAGTACGGCTTGGTGCAGGTTACTGACGCTTCTCCATTGGTGATGATTGAGTATTCTTCTCCGAATACAAACAAACCGCTTCACTTGGGACACGTGCGTAATAACCTTTTAGGCAACGCATTGGCTAACATTGTAGCGGCAAACGGCAATAAGGTAGTCAAAACAAATATTGTAAACGACCGTGGTATCCACATCTGTAAGTCCATGCTGGCATGGAAGAAATACGGAAACGGTGAAACTCCTGAAACTTCGGGTAAGAAGGGGGACCATCTGGTAGGCGATTATTATGTATCTTTCGATAAGCATTATAAAGCGGAAGTAAAGGAGCTGATGGCTAAATTTACAGCGCAGGGAATGAGTGATGATGAGGCGAAGGCAAAGGCTGAAGCTGAATCTCCGTTGATGCAGGAAGCCCGCGAAATGCTGGTGAAGTGGGAAGCCGGTGATCCGGAAGTACGCGGATTGTGGGAAATGATGAACAATTGGGTATATGCCGGATTCGACGAAACCTACAAGAAGATGGGTGTCAGCTTCGATAAGATCTATTATGAATCCAATACTTACCTCGAAGGAAAAGAAAAGGTTATGGAAGGTCTGGAAAAAGGTTTCTTCTACAAGAAAGAAGACGGTTCCGTATGGGCCGACCTGACTGCCGAAGGACTGGATCATAAACTCCTTCTCCGTGGTGACGGTACTTCTGTTTATATGACACAGGATATCGGTACGGCTAAACTTCGTTTTGCCGATTACCCGATTAATAAGATGATTTATGTAGTAGGTAACGAACAGAACTATCACTTCCAGGTGCTTTCTATCTTGCTCGATAAACTTGGTTTCGAATGGGGTAAGAGTCTGGTACACTTCTCTTACGGAATGGTGGAACTGCCGGAAGGTAAGATGAAATCCCGTGAGGGTACGGTAGTTGATGCTGACGACTTGATGGAGGAAATGATTGCCACTGCTAAAGAAACTTCACAAGAACTTGGAAAACTGGATGGTTTGACACAGGAAGAAGCTGATGATATTGCCCGTATTGTGGGGCTGGGAGCATTGAAATATTTCATTCTGAAAGTCGATGCCCGTAAGAATATGACATTCAATCCGAAAGAATCTATCGACTTCAACGGTAATACAGGTCCGTTTATTCAATACACCTACGCACGTATCCAGTCTGTACTTCGGAAAGCTGCCGAATCAGGTATCACAATTCCTGAACAGATTCCGGCTGGTATTGAACTGAGTGAGAAGGAAGAAGGGTTGATTCAGATGGTTGCCGACTTTGCTGCTGTTGTAAAACAAGCCGGTGAAGATTACAGCCCGTCTATTATTGCCAATTATACTTATGACTTGGTGAAAGAATACAATCAGTTCTATCATGACTATAGTATTCTGCGCGAAGAGAATGAAGCGGTGAAAGTATTCCGTATCGCTCTGTCTGCTAATGTGGCTAAAGTCATTCGCTTAGGAATGAATTTACTGGGTATCGAGGTTCCTTCCAGGATGTAAGACTTTCTCTGAATAAAATATACTTTTGCGGGGTTTCTTTTATATAAAAGGAACCCCGCATGTTTTATTCTCCCCATCCAATATCCGGCCTGCTCTTATTTAAATCGTATTAATCTTTATTTGTACCAATCTTTATTTTGTTTTCCATTCGATGATACCCATCCTGCGAACTTAGGATATGATTGATCGATTCGTTTCCCTTCCTCCGGAACCGGGAGATTACTTACCGGCATATTGATAGCAAACGGCATCAAGTCTGCTGAAACATAATACATCCCTTCTTCCGGTCTGTAGATGTCTTTTCCGGTTCCCAGTATTGATAAGTCGGCTTTGTCAGTCGGGGGGTAATTTATCAGATGTAATTCTTTGCCTCTACCCTCATTGGAACTGATGAAGATAAACGGATTGTAAGGAGGTACCACATCTTTCTCACTGGCTCCATCAAGCGTGATGGTTACAGTATATTCTTTCTTTGATTCATCAGTGACGTTTTTGAATTTGGTCATGTCGTCATACAACAAAATGGTTGGGTGAGACTGTCCAGGCTCTGTTTCTTTTCCTTCCATGTATATAGAACTTGATAAACCATTGGCATCAGGCCCCGTTATTTTTACACTCTTGACATTGCTGTTTGAGAGCTTGTGGAATTGATATCCAAATCCGTTTTGCAGATAACCTCCACAGTGCTGTAAGATAAACTTGTCTTCTATTTCGTAAATGCGATTGTCGAGAGCGTTTCGGGTCATGGTACTGGTGTACTTTACCATTACGTCATTCATATCGTAATCACCTAACTTAGGCCATAAATCTTCAAAAGCCAGTGTGCCGGAATAAGAAATTTTATATTGCTCAGGGATTGCTTCGGGGTCCTCAGGCAGTGAAGGCAATGTCGGGTCAATCGCATTCTTTTCTGACGTATGAATATAGAATATGGCATCTGCATAATCAAAGTCAGTATTATCTTCAAATCCTACCGCTACAATCTGCCCGGACTTGGAATCACGGAGAGATACGGTTCTTTGTGTATTATTCGTGTTTAGATTCCTGGTGGAGTAGCGTGCTCCCATACCTTTTATAATATCACCCACTTTGTCTTTATCTGTTTCTGAGGTGAGTTTGCTCTTGAATCCCATACCTTGCAGGCACCAGCCAATTGTGACTCCAGCGGGAAATTTGTCCTCGTATTCTTGTGTAGCTTCATTCCAATATTTGAGTTTTATTTCTTCGCCACACACTAATGCTCCTGCTCCTAAAGTCTTGTAAATAGGAGAGGTGTTTGGAAATGCGATTATTTGTTTTATATCACTTGCGCTCTGGGGCGGATTATCGGTCGGATAGGTATAATATCCAACTGTATTGTACCATGCAGCAGAGCTGGTTATAAATACGAGGCTCACTTCGGTCGGGTTAACAATTGGAATATCTGAAGTCATTTTAATGGTACCATCAAAAAACTCCGGATAATTCTGACTGATGTTCATAACCTTGTTTTTACCGTTTTCATCTTTGACTGTAACCTTTCGGAAAACATACTTGATGTTGTATAGTACGTCTGCCGGCGGTATATTTATTTTAGGTTCCAGGTTGGTTGGTCTTCCTCTGTCATCCCAGTCTGCATCGGGAAGAACATTCCATTCTTTTAGATAGGTATGTTGGTTCGTGGTCACTCCTCTGGTTTTTGATGCCGTTTGTGAATGTAAGGCAGCGATATATGCATCTTGATTAAATAAAAGCCGATGACTCTCGTCAATCGTTAGTTTAAGAGGAGATACGGTAGCTAAATAATCCGATGATAACCATACTTCCGAGATGTCCGCCGAGATATTATTCATCTCCCCGCTGAATTTGCCATCTTCATCTGTAACTGCGCGGTAGATAGGCTCTATGTCTTTTTTGGACGCGGTGCCGTCAGTTGAGTATTCAATGGGATCTTGATCGTAAACATCAAAAAGGACACGATAATTTTCGCTTTTAAAACAATAATCAATATCCAAAGCAACAGCTTGGGTCATGTTGAAGTCGAAGTATGCTTCTTTTGGCATATGTCTTCTCTCCCAGGATAAGTCACGCTCTTTGTCCATGCAACTGATGGAAGATATGATAAGTGCTCCTATCATTAAATACTTTAAATTTGTTTGCTTCATAAGTTTGTGTATTGAATAGATAAAGAGCAAATATATACATTTAATTATATAATTTGCTCTTTTTCTGTTTTTTTTATTTCTTTTTTGCGAATCGTCCTTTTTTTGTGGTCGCTGGTCCTTTTTCATCTTGCAATTTGATGAGTTCCAAACAGCTAGCCAAACTCAAATCCTGCGGGACGATATCTTTAGGTATTTTATAATTGGAACCCTTATAGGTAATATAAGGTCCGTAACGTCCATTCAGAATCTCAAGTTCCGGCTCCTCTTCAAACGTCTTGATGTGGCGTTCCGCTTCCTTCTGGCGTTTCTCCAGAATCAACTGTTCTGCCTCTTCCAAAGTAATTTCCATCGGGTCAAGTGTTTTCGGGAGCGATACATATACCTTATTATGCAGGACATACGGACCGAAACGGCCTACGCCTACACTGACTGATTTTCCTTCATATTCGCCCAGTGTACGAGGTAATTTGAATAATTCCAGTGCATCTTCCAAAGTGATGGTTTCCATGGATTGACCTTTTTTCATTTGTGCAAAGCGTGGTTTTTCTTCATCTTCTACAGTACCAATCTGTACAACAGGACCGAAGCGACCAATCTTAACAGAAACAGTCTTACCTGTTCCCGGTTCTTCTCCCAGAATACGTTCGCCTACTTTATGTTCCGTCTTGATAGCCAATGTGTTTTCTACAGACGGATGGAACTTGTCATAGAAATTCTTCATGATAGAAGTCCATTTCACTTCTCCTTCTGCAATCTCGTCAAATTCCTTTTCTACGCTGGCGGTAAAGTTGAAATCCAGAATGTCCGGGAAATATTCGGTAAGGAAATCATTTACCACAGTGCCGGTGTCTGTCGGGAATAACTTCGCCTTTTCTGCACCGGTAATTTCAGTATGGTTTTCATCCTTAATCTGACGATCTTTCAATGTCATGACATTAAACTGCCGTTCTTCCCCGTCTTTATTACCTTTTTCCACATATTCGCGTTGCTGGATGGTAGAGATAGTAGGTGCATACGTAGACGGACGTCCGATACCCAGTTCTTCCAACTTGCGTACAAGACTTGCTTCCGTATAGCGTGGAGGACGTTGGGTGAAACGTTCTGTTGCGGTGATAGGGCCGTGTTCCAACTTCTGGCCTTTTTTCAGAGGAGGAAGCAGGTGGCTCTCATCTTCCTGTTCGTTGTCATCGTCATAAGATTCACGGTATACACGCAGGAATCCGTCAAACTTAATCACTTCACCGATGGCTGTAAATACATCGCTGCTGCCACTTATTGTTATGGTAGCAGTTGTCTTTTCCAGTTCCGCATCTGCCATTTGTGAGGCAATGGTGCGTTTCCATATCAAGTCGTACAGTTTCTTTTCCTGTGCTGTTCCCTCAACGGATTGGTTTTCCATATAGGTAGGACGGATAGCCTCATGCGCTTCTTGTGCACCCTTAGTCTTTGTTTCGAAATGACGGGGGTGTACGTAGCGGTCACCCATCATTTTGATGATAGCGTCTTTACTGCCTGCTGTCGCAAATTCCGAGAGGTTGACAGAGTCCGTACGCATATAAGTGATGAATCCCGATTCGTATAAGCGTTGCGCGAGCATCATGGTCTGCGCTACGGTATATCCCAGTTTACGTGCGGCTTCCTGTTGCAACGTAGATGTTGTGAACGGAGCAGGAGGTGTTTTCTTGACCGGGCGGGTAGTAATATCATCGATAGCAAAGCTTGCTCCCTGACATGCGTTGAGGAAGGCTTTTGCTTCTTCTTTTGTTTTGATACGGCGAGCCAGTTCAGCTTTCATTTCCACCAGTTTTCCGTCCGTGTCCGGAACGAGGAATACGGCAGTGATGCGATAAGCAGCTTCCGTTTGGAAAGCATGTATTTCACGTTCACGTTCAACGATCAGGCGGACAGCAACTGACTGAACACGTCCGGCAGAAAGTGCCGGTTTCACTTTTCTCCAAAGCACGGGAGAGAGTTCGAAACCTACGATACGATCCAGAATCCGTCGTGCTTGCTGTGCATTTACGAGGTTGAGGTCAATGTCGCGTGGTTGTTCAATTGCTTTTAAGATAGCGCTTTTCGTAATTTCATGAAATACGATTCGTTTTGTGTTTTCCGGTTTTAGTTTTAAGACCTCATACAGGTGCCAGGCGATCGCTTCTCCTTCGCGGTCCTCATCGGATGCGAGCCATACGGTTTCTGCGTCTTTAGCTTCTGTCTTCAGTGTGTTAACCAGAGCCTTTTTGTCTGCCGGGATTTCGTAGCTGGGTGTAAAATTCTTCTCTACGTTGATGCTGAATTCTTTTTTCTTCAGATCGCGTATGTGTCCGTAACTAGAAAGTACTTTAAAATCTTTCCCAAGAAACTTTTCAATCGTTTTTGCTTTTGCCGGAGACTCGACAATGACAAGGTTTTTTTGCATAATTCTTTCTTTTATAATGGCTTGTACCACAATATTCGGGGACAAAAGTAAAAAAAAAGATTCTCCCTACCTTATATTATAAGGAGAATTTAATAAAATCTTGAAATTTACATCTGTGAAGGTAAAGGCTAATATGGTAAATCTTAAAATTTGATTCAGGACGTTCGGTGGTATATGTTAAAATGAAATAAGATGATATTTAATGCAATATGCCCATCTCGAATAGTACGGGATGGGCATATTGTGTTTTTATTATATTCTGTCTATTTTCCTTAGAACCGGAAACTCAATCCTCCCAGGAAATTGAATCCTTCCGTAGGATAACCCAAATAATATTGATATTTCTTGTTCAGCAGGTTATGTACTTGCGCATAAACGGATACTCCTTTGAATATATTATAGCTGGCTCCGATATGCAAATCATTAATTGCGGTTATTTTTGCATACTCTTTCACTTCTTTCCGGTTGATGTAATCATAACCCAGATTTATGTTAAGAGCAGAGATCGGATGAATGCGTACATTGAAAGACATTTCACTGACAGGTTTCACAGCCAACAGATATTCCTCTGTTTTGCTGTCCCAATTACGGTAAGTATATTTAGCTGATATTCCGAGGATATCTTTGTAATCGTAACTGATTTCACCGCCAAGGTAGAGATTGTCTGTATTATCTTGAGCAAAAGAAAGATAAGAGCCTGAATGAATATTACTTGGGTCAAAACCTAAATAAGATAAGTCGTTCTTTAGATTCTGATAACCACCGAACACGTTGAACCAAAGTCCCGGATAAGGGCTTGCTTTGAATCCTATACTACCGTTGATTTGCTCGTAAGTATCATAAGGACGTTGTACATATCCCAAAGTAGCAGTGGTATTTGCCTCCGGCAATTCACCGTAAGGACAGATGTTTTCTAATCTTCGGAAATCATTCAGTTGCTTACCGCCAGTTGCTTTTGCATAAACAATGTAGCTGTCAGAAAAAATATACTGTGCAGTGATATCGGGTGAGATACGGAAAGACTTGTCAAATCCGAAAGATAAATCTACATTGGCTCCGATATGCAGTTTCCAGTCATCATTATCCAGTTCATAATATGGATTTAAAAGAAGCGTTGTGTAGTTCTTGAAATATTCATCTCCGGTGGAAACATTCTTTGTATATCCGCTGTAGAGAAGATTGTTCATTTCCAAAGCGATAGTTATTGATTGTTGGTCGCCGATAGCTCCCGTGACATCGCCTTTGGTACGTATGATTGTCTCCTTGATACCTGTATTGGCTTCAGATTCATTGAACATGTTATGCTGGCGTTCATACATCAACAGATTTGTTTCTGCATTGAAACGCAGTGGTGCAGTCTCATCAATGAAATGAATGCCTGCATGAAAGTCACCGGATGTGAATTTCTGCTTGCTGTTTACGCTTTCCGGTTGGAAGTTGAAGTTGCTCAATCCGAAGTTTCCGGCAATATTTAAATCCAATTGATCGAATTGATGCGTATAATCCACATTAGCACGTGTGCGGTAGTAGAAAGCGTTCCATTTCTCTCCATCTGTGAAAGGAAGAGTTAACTTACCATCCATCCCATCCATTTGGAAACGTACATTCAGCTTATCTTTCTTCGACAGGCGGAATAGATAATTGACAAGAACATCCAAATTGCCATAATTGCCATATCCGGCACGTACATATCCGGGAGTAGTGCCTGGCTGAATTTCTTTTCCGGTATAGGGACGCATCAGACCTGCCGGAACAGAAGTAGCCGGAAAGAATGTCGTAGCATATTCCACCTCTTTCTTACTCACTGTCGGTTCTTCTACTTTAGGCAGGACGTTCACTTTCGAAGCATCCATAATGTCCGGGTTATATTCTTGTTCCACAACGACCGTGCGGTTCATTGTCGTATCCTTCGGTTGGGTAGTTTGGGCTTGAAGGCAGGATGGCATTGAGATTGCCAATGCGAGTCCTCCTATTATATAATAAGATCGTTTCATGCTTTTCTATTTTTTAATTCTCAATTCTCAACTTTCAATTTATGAAGTCTGCTTTCAATCATACTTTGAATATCGTCATTACCCTGGTAATTCTGTTGCAAACTTAACAGATACTGACGTGCATCCAGATCTTTACCCGTAGCGTGGTAAACATCAGACAGAAGGACAAAACTACGTGCCAGCCAATAAGCATGAGGTGTGCTCTGTTCTATATAGTTGAGCAACTCTTTCTCTGCAGCGGCATATTCTTTTGCATCGTAAAGTGATTGTGCAACCTGATATTTTGCTTCGGCACCGTAAGAGTTACGCGTATCTTTAGCCAGTTCACGGTAGTCTTCCAGTGCTTTTTTGTCAGCCTTTTGCTTGGCGTAGGCTTTAGCACGGTAATAAAGAGCTTCGTTCCTTAACTCCGGACTTAGTTTGGCTTCTGCAAGTAGGTCAGTAGCTGCATGGATGGTTTCTATATCATCTCTCAACAGGAAGGCGCAACGCAAAATACCTGTTTCGGCAAGTTGGCGACGTTCTACGCTAGTTGCTTTTTCTTTCAGCATTTTATAGCTAGCCAATGCTTCAGCCATGTTTTGTTGGTTGAACTGCACTTCGGCACGCAAGATTAGCGCTTCTTCTGCAAATGGGTTGTTAGGATATTCCAATAACTTATCGGAATGGAGAAGTACCATATCGTAATTCTTCTGTTCGTTACCAATCAGGCAGAGGTAATAATGCGCATTCAGACTGAAAGCACCTTCCGGGAAAGTCTGCAAGTATTTGTTGAAACTTGTTTTGGCTTCTTCCATCCGGCCTTTTATATAAATCTTTTCTGCAGCGGCATACGTAAGTGAGTCTTGTTCATTGGCATCGAAACGGATATGTCCCGGCATGGCATTTGCTAAAGCTGCAAATTCGTCGATGCGGTTCAGGTCTACATAAATAGATTTCAAGTCACGCATGGCAAGGCGGGCTTCTTCGCTGCCCGGATATTTCTCGATCACTTCCTTGTAAGCTCCGATAGCCTGATTGTAGTCTCCTTTCTGATAGTACAATAATCCGATTTCTGCAGCGGCTTTCCGGCTGACAGGGCTTTCGGGGTATTTGTTCAGTAATTCTTTAAAAGAGGTAATGGCTTGATTGTTGTTATCCATCAGGACATAAGAACGTCCTTTCTCATAAATGGCATTTACTGCATAAGGAGAAGAAGGATATTTACCCACCAGTCGGTTTAATAACGTGATTTTGCCGGAATAGTCTTTCTGTAATCCCGATACGAGAGCGAGTTGATAGAAAGAATAGTCGCCAGAAGAAGTATTCATTTGTTCCGCTTGTGAGTAGTAATGTTTGGCCTCTTCGAAGCTGCGTACATGCAGGTAGCAGTCGCCGATACGGTTATAGGCATCGGCAAGTGCGGTTGTATTTTCACCTTTTTCCAGTTGAATATATTTCTGAAAGTAGTTACTTGCCTGTGTATAGTCTTTGCGGTGGAAAGCGATATACCCTAAGTTGTAGTTGGCAAGTGCGTACATTTCGTTATTGGGCTGGGTGGTGAGTTGCAGGTAAGCGTTGAAGTCACGGGTTGCTTCCGTCATTCGGTTAAGGCGATAGTAAGATTCGCCGCACCAATAGTAAGCGTCTGCTTTGGTCTGCCGGTTGTATTGTCCGATGGCGATGGATTGATTCAGATATTTAATAGCCTGTGTGAAATCAGCATTGGCAAATGCTTGTGTACCTAGTTGGAACAGGATTTTTTGTTTGGCTTCCAATATTTGTGCACTTGGTTTGGCAATCCGGTCGATGGATTTCAGGGCTGCATCATAACTGCGGGTATTCATGTAAACTTCTACCAAATAGCTGCTGACTTTTTCAGCGTAAGGAGAAGTCGGAAATTCATTCAGGAACTTTTCGAAGGCAGTGACGGATTCGCCGAAAGCGGAGAAGGAAGTTTCATGCAGGCAAAGAGCGTAATTGTAAGCTGCCTGTTCCTTGATTTGCATATTGGCACTGGAGGCGGCTGCCTGTTCGAAAGCCATGCGGGCTTTGCTTTTTTCCGCCAGTTGCAGATAAGAGAGCCCCATGTGGAGGTATGCGTTTTGAGTAAGGGCATCATTGGCAGTTGTAACCTTGCCTAATGTTTCGGCTGCTTTGGAATAGACTTTCGTCTGATAGTAGGAGAGCCCTAACATATAAAGAGCATCGCGACGTGGAGCCGAATGATCTTTGTTCAGGTAATTGTTGAATGCTTCTACAGCTTGGTGATATTGTCCGAAGTGGTAGTAGGCATCTCCCAGAATGCGATACATTTCTGCGGCATGTTCATTATTTGGATAGGCCGACAGATAGTTTTGTGCTACAATCTGTGCCTTATCATAGTTTTGGAGCTGTGCATAAATTTCGGCAATGTAATAGGGGACAAGTGCCTTGTATTTTGAATCGTCCTGCAACGGCAAGAAACCTTTCAGTGCTTCGTTATAGCGTTTTTGCGTATAGCGGATATAAGAGAGATAATAATCACAGTCTTTAGCATATTTGGGACTGTTGGCGCGCAATGTTTCAAACCAAATTGCGGCTTCTCGTAGATTATCGGTTTTCAGATAACAGGTAGCCAATTGGTAAGTGCAGTCATCCCGTTCCTCATTACCCAGTAGACCGAGGTCGGCAGAGTTGAAGAGTGCCAGTGCTTCGTCGTATTTTCCTTCATAGAAATAGCAGGAGGCTAATAGTGCATAAATACGGTTGGCGTAAGGAGTGTCAGGATAGCGGTCGAGATACTTGCGCAGGATTTCGATCCGGTTCTTGTCTTTCAGTTCATAAGCGGAACTGGCCAGCATGTATTCAGCGTCTTGAAGAAGGCTGGCGGCAGGCTTTTGTTTTACAAATGCTTTCAGTGCCGGTAGGGCGGCTGCATAATTTTTTTCCTGGAAAAGTTCTTTCCCTTCTTTATAAAGGTTGTCGGTCGAAGTGAACTTATCACTTGTCTGGGCAAATCCTATCATAGGAGTGCAGCAGATAGCCGCACAAATGAGTCTAGTAATTTCTTTTTTCATAATCGGGTGTTTATGCAAAAGTACAGAATGAAAGGGGATATGTTTCTGTAGTTTGTTATATTTTAACGAATTATCTGTCAGATAAGAACTTTTTAAGTCCTCGCCGGATAGAATCCAGCCCAAAATCTTCCGGTTGAATCTCGGAGAGAGGTAGGAAGAGAGAATCTGCTACATCATCCATGGCGGAGAAATGGCTCATGTCTTCTACGGTACAGAGGAAAAACATATCAAGTGTGTGTACTGGAAAACCTGAATAAACATAAATATTGGGAAGTGTGAACTGGTAAACGGCTTTTTTAACTTTCAGCCCTGTTTCTTCCAGTACTTCGCGGGTAACACCTTCTTCGCCTGTTTCATTCATGTCGATGAATCCGCCGGGTAGGTCGAGAGTTCCTTTGGCCGGCTCTTTGGCACGTCGGCAGACAAGCAGTTCATTTTTCTCATTCAAGATAAGTGCTACTGTGGCGGCAGAAGGATTGAAGTAATAGACAAAGCCGCAATCTGCACATTTTTTAGATTTCTCGTTGTTGACCTCAAAATGAGGGGAACCGCATTCAGGGCAATATAGGAATTGGGCAAGAGGATGTTCCATGATCGTATATATTTTCAGGTTTTTGTTTATGCTTGCAAAGTTATAAAATGCTTTTATTAATTTCATCTATCATGGCATAGAAATATTCGATTGGACTTTTTTTGCAAAGGCGGGGGCTGCCTTTATCTTTGCATCAGAAACAAAAAACAAAACGTTGTTTCTGATGTTATAAGTCAAATCAATTAATAACAATAAAAGCAATAAAGATTATGGAACCAATTTTAAATTCTCAACTTCCTGAATTCAGCGTTCAGGCTTTTCACAACGGAGCTTTCAAAACTGTAACCAACAATGACCTGAAAGGTAAATGGGCGATTCTTTTCTTCTATCCTGCTGACTTTACTTTCGTATGTCCTACTGAATTGGTGGATATGGCTGAAAAGTACGATCAGTTCAAAGCGATGGGGGTAGAAATCTACTCGGTAAGTACTGACTCTCATTTCGTGCACAAAGCTTGGCATGATGCTTCTGAAAGTATTCGCAAGATTCAATATCCGATGTTGGCAGACCCGACTGGCGCTTTGAGCCGTGCACTGGGTGTATATATCGAAGAAGAGGGTATGGCTTATCGCGGTACATTCGTTGTCAATCCGGAAGGAAAGATTAAAGTGGTGGAATTGAATGATAGCAATATTGGCCGTGATGCAAGTGAATTGCTTCGTAAAGTGGAAGCTGCACAGTTTGTAGCCAGCCATGACGGAGAAGTTTGCCCGGCTAAATGGAAGAAGGGTGAGTCTACCCTGAAACCAAGCATCGACCTGGTAGGTAAGATTTGATAGATCTTGATAATGGTGATTATGGGAGGTCGGTAACGGAAGACGCTGCCGGCCTTTTTTCTCAAAAAACGAAAGGAAAAAGATATGTTAGAATCTGCATTAAAAGAACAACTAAGGGGTATTTTTGCTGGGCTGGAGGCAAACTTTACTTTTGATATATCCGTATCATCCGGCCACGAAAACAAAACCGAACTGGTGGAACTGCTGGGAGATGTAGCGGATTGTTCCGATCACATCACTTGTGTAGTGAATGAGGGAGACGCGTTGAAGTTTACTTTACTGAAGAATGGCAACCGTACCGGAATCACATTCCGTGGTATTCCTAACGGACATGAGTTCACATCGTTGCTTCTGGCTATCCTGAATCTGGATGGCAAAGGAAAGAACTTTCCCGATGAGGCCGTTTGCAACCGTGTGAAAGCACTGAAAGGCCCTATACATCTGACCACTTATGTTTCGTTGACTTGTACGAACTGTCCTGACGTAGTGCAAGCTCTGAATGCAATGACTACTTTGAATCCGGCTATTACGCATGAAATGATAGACGGTGCGCTTTATCAGGATGAAGTAGATGCACTGAAGATACAAGGAGTGCCCTCTGTCTTTGCAGACGGAAAATTACTTCATGTAGGCCGTGGTGAATTTGGCGAATTGCTTGCCAAGTTGGAAGAACAATATGGTATTGACGAAACCAAAGCGAATGCAGAGGTGAAAGAATATGATGTGATTGTGGCCGGTGGAGGACCTGCAGGAGTATCGGCAGCTATTTATTCTGCCCGTAAAGGACTCCGTGTAGCTATCGTGGCCGAGCGTGTCGGCGGACAGGTGAAAGAAACGGTAGGTATTGAAAATCTAATCTCTGTTCCGGAAACGACAGGAAATGAACTTGCCGATAATCTGAAAACACATCTCTTACGCTATCCGGTGGATTTACTGGAGCATCGTAAAGTAGAAAAAGTAGAAGTGGTTGGAAAACAGAAGCAGATCACTACCTCTGTTGGTGAGAAATTCCTGGCTCCGGCACTGATTATTGCAACTGGTGCAAGCTGGCGTAAACTGAATGTTCCGGGAGAAGCCGAATATATAGGTCGTGGTGTCGCTTTCTGTCCTCATTGCGATGGTCCGTTTTATAAAGGAAAGCATGTAGCAGTAGTAGGTGGAGGAAATTCCGGCATTGAGGCAGCCATTGACTTGGCCGGTATCTGCTCCAAAGTGACTGTTTTTGAATTTATGGATGAGTTGAAAGCAGACAGTGTACTTCAAGAGCGATTTAAATCATTGCCGAACGTGGAAGTGTTTGTAAGTTCGCAGACTACGGAAGTGATAGGAAATGGTGATAAGCTGACTGCCCTGCGCATCAAAGACCGCAAAACGGAAGAAGAACGTTTGGTTGAATTGGATGGTGTATTTGTACAGATCGGGCTTTCTGCGAATAGCAGTGTATTCCGCGACATAGTGGAAACTAACCGTCCGGGCGAAATCATGATTGATGCACATTGCCGTACGAATGTGACGGGTATCTATGCAGCCGGAGATGTTTCTACGGTTCCTTATAAGCAAATTATTATCTCTATGGGCGAAGGGGCGAAAGCTGCGCTTTCTGCATTTGACGATAGAGTGAGAGGGATTATCTGATTGATATATTCAGATATAAAAAGCACATAAACAAAACATTAGCAAGAGGAGGAATGACTCCTCTAAAAAACACCCTCGTTACAGATTTGTAGCGAGGGCTGTTTTATATTTAGAGAGCATGACGTTCTCTTTGAATGGCAGTGAAAGACCTGTTCATTTGATGTGGGCTAATGTTGGATGGGATTGTCATTCCATCCGCTATTTTTACCTAAAGTACGCTGTTTCCAATATTTTACCTTGCTATTAGGAGTTCCGGAATAAACAGTCGGAACACTTACTTCTTTATCACTGTTGAGCTTAACAATATATTCTCCGTCTGTGATTGTGGTAAACGTAATCACATTATTCTTCTCAATTTTATATTTTACTTTGTTTTTATCATTGACTGACATCACCACAATATCATTGACTGGCCATGGGTTTTGAATTCTGCAGATATTTCCTTTCAGACTTTTTATTCCTATCTGGGTTACTTTGGCTTGTTCATCTCTTTCGGACGACACAATGAATGCTCCTCTTGCCAGTAAGGTGAAAGCTATCCGTGTTGTATCCCATGCTGCTGGTATTGCAGGAAATACTCTGATTTTGTCTTCATTGCTTTGGAGCATCATCTCATTCATTGCTGTACTATAATTGCTTATAGGCTCCATTCCACATTGGAAGAAATCATGCGAACGGATAGTGTAAATATGCCCCAACAAGTCGTGAACGGATTGGAGGTCATAAATATTATCCGGATATCCGGTGACATTGTGCATCAGTCCTTGTGGATACATTTGATGGATGTTCACTCCATTCATAAGGTATTTAAGAGTTTCGTCTCCAAGTCCCACTCGTGCTGCAATTTCCGGGAGAGGGTAGTGTGCATTTGCACTCTCACGACATTTCAGTAAATTGGTTATAGCTTTTCCCATGCGCGAATCTTTATCATCAATGCCAATCAGGCCTGTTGGAAAGGCACTTGAGCCAGCACTCGCCCACATCCAGGGAGAGTATCGTAACTCTGTATAGTATTCTTCCGCCGGAGCGATAACTTCTCCACATGATTCAAACGGCTCGTAAGAAATCTTCCATAAGTGATTCAATACGTGTTTCCATTGGGCAATTTTATCTTTGTCCGTCTTTAATAGAGTAGCTGCTTTGATACAATTTCTGAAAAGCTGTTCGATGCAATTCCTGTCACTAATCGTATTCTTTACATAGCTGATATCTGCTGACTCATATAAAGAAGAAAGAAAATAGAACTTTTTCTTTTCTGCATCCCATTGTAATTTCTCGAGATAGAAATTAGCAGTCTTTTTCATGAAAACGTATGCTTTGCTTTTCAGAAAGTCTTTGTCTCCGGTGAACGCATAGTAATCCCAAAAGAGAGAAGCTATTTGTGAAGCAGGAGTAAAGTTGTTTCTCATATCTTCACGGTCTTTCCCTGTCTGCTCTCCGGTGAAACAATGGGCTTCAGTGATAAGTAATGCATCATCTGATGCTCCATATTCTTTTGCGAGCGTTTCTCCCGATGGAATCATCTTGAAGTATGTGTCGAGATATGGAGCCATTAGTTGACAGTCATTCTGCGCACATAATCCCCAGTATTGCTGTTGTGTATTCCAATGATGGGGAGTTACCCAATTCATGACATCGCGATTCCAACGCCACAATCCTCCATTGAATGCAACAGGAAATTCTCCTTGCGAACCGGCAGCCATCAGGTATCTGCGCAAATAATAGATGTTTTCAAGATAATCGTCTCCTAATTTCATGAAAGCATTGGACCAGAAATTTTTGTACCAATTATCTTTATCTGCCTTTAATTGTTCAATGCCATCTGTTTCCGCTTCATCAAGTAATCTTCGGGCAGCTTCTACAGGAGCCTTATTCTCACGATCTGTCACTACACTAATCAGGACTGTGAACTTGTTTTTAACCGTTTTCTGTTCCATGCGATGTGAATTGATAATCACAGGCGAAGCCGGTTCTTTTATGATTCTGCACGCTACGGCGAAATGCAGTCCGTCGCCATTTTCTTCAATAATCATATCATTGCCGTTGAGCAATGACTGGGTTTTGCCTATGCCTATCTTTGGATCTTTGGGAAATCGTCCGGCATACCATCCGGAGAAAGAACGACTGCCGAGCCTTTCGAGTGAAACGGTTGCTTTCTGTTCAGCTCCTGTTAGCTCTTCATTGGGCAGGTTTTCACATTCCAGTATCCATACGTTTCGATCATGAGCCAGCCAGGTCCGGATAGTGGTTGTCGAATAAGGAGTGGCGGCTTTATAAGTCGTTTCACCTTTCTGTAATGATAATCGTCCCTCAAAGTTCTTCAAATGTATCCAGCTAAAAACAGGAATACCGAAATCTATTTTTAGACGCGCTGCATGCTTTAGGATGGATAGGTCGTTTTCTTCCTTATCTGGTTTGCTCCATAAATCGTTTTTGTTTATCTGGAGTTCAATACCATTGTCGTTGTTCCAGATCATGCCTCCTATGTTCCCGTTTCCCATAGGAAACCCCTCGGCTTCTAATTGAGTCGGAGAAAAATAAACGATATCATGTTTTGACATATAACTTTCATCAACTCTGAAAGGAGAGGAGGACATATTAAGATATTTGTAGTCTGCTCTATCTTGCGCATTGAGACAAGTGCTCATGAATATCAGGAAAAGTGAAATGAACGTTGTTCTCATGGTATTAATTTTTTTTTTGGCTTTTAAGAAATATGTGCTAAGTTCATTTATTTAGTCATGATATGTATATCTGACGAAATCAAACAATCCGGAATTTTCCTGCTGTGCTGGTCGGTCTCCAATAAATTTAAGATTCTCTACACTGCAAAAAATATGGAATGCAATGTCTTTTCCAAATTTCAGTTGAAGTTCATGTTTGGGCTCGTTGTCTATTAACCAGGTGATGTAATAGTTCCCATCTTTTAATGTCAGATCAATTTCGAACAGATGCCATCCGGTCTTAATTACTACAGGAACAGAAGAAAAAGGATAT
>Ga0192241_10204_pt1 | contig 32433 bp, 32 predicted proteins | sample Koala_Koa27_I3_FD_131239 | JGI IMG/M metagenome (GOLD analysis project Ga0192241, IMG submission 131239) | Enriched cells from koala feces incubated with labeled cellulose particles, San Francisco Zoo, California, United States - Koala_Koa2-7_I3 ... | reverse complement strand
CAGTTTTGTAGTGGATACCTTGATGTATCTGTATCGGGGCGGCCGTTGTAACGGGTTAACTGCCATTGCGGGAGAGACATTGAAGCTGCATCCGAAAATCAGCGTCATAGACGGAGCGATGGAAGCAGGGAAGAAATACCGTGGGAAAATAGCGCGGGTCACCATGAAATATGCCCAGGAGCTGGAAGCGGAACTTTTGGAAGCGCAGCCCAGGCGGGTATGCGTAACCCATTCTCCCTGCAATCCCAAGACCGTGAAAAACGTGGGCGAATTTCTGCAGAATCTTAAATATTTTGAAGATGTGTCTGTCGCCCCCGCGGGCGGTGTGGTTACCTGCCATTGCGGGCCGGAGACGTTAGGAATCTTTTATGTTGCAAAATAAATTTTAGAACTGTGCCTGAAAATATTGCAGCAGGCACTGGCAGCCATAATGGATGTCGTCATAGGCCTTGTCGTATTTCCAGGTCACCCAGGGATCGGCGATATCCCGGGGATGAGGCGAGAAATCCAGAAGCGGATGGATCTTTCCTTCCGGATCGGAGCCCAGCATCCGGTGCAGGACCTTCAGGTTATGGTGGTCCATGCCGATAATATAGTCATATTTTTTATAGTCACTCTTGCTCATCTGAACCGCCGTCTTATTGCCGGTGCCAAGGCCGTGCAGACCAAGCAGGCGGCGGATCTCAGAACTGGGCAGGGAACCTTCGTCTTCATCGCTGGTGCCGGCGGAGGCGATATAGAAACGATCCGCCAGTCCGGCTTTATCTGCCATATCTTTGAACAGGACTTCGGCCAGCGGAGAACGGCAGTAATTGCCGTGGCAGACGAAAAGAATTTTTATCTTATCTTTCATGAGTTTTTAAAGTTTATTCTTCCTTTGAGCTGTTGTTCATCTGGATGGTTCTGTCGTAGGCGGCCTTCACGCCGTCCATCACATCCCCGCGAAATCCGTCTTCCTCCAGTGCGTTTACACCGGCGATGGTGCTTCCACCGGGGGAGCAGACTTGATCTTTTAACGCTTCCGGATGCTGTCCGCTTGTCATGACGAGGCTGGCAGCACCGATCAGTGTCTGGCAGGCATAGACTAGCGCTTTCTCGCGGGGAAGACCGCAGGATACGCCGCCGTCGGCCATCGCTTCGATAAACATATATACATAGGCAGGGCCGCAGCCGCTTAAAGCGCAGCCCGCGTCCATGAGTTCTTCCGGAAGTGTATCCACGCAGCCGCAGGCATCCATAAAACGCCGGAATTCGGTTTCGTCAGTCTCGGATACTTCTTCGGAAGCACAGCAGAGGATCATGCCTTTGCCGATGGATACCGGCGTGTTGGGCATGATGCGGATGACCGGACAATTTTTCCCGGCCATACGTTTCATCTCTGCGATCGAAAGGCCGGCGGCCATGGTCACCAGAATAAAATCGTCTCTTTTTTCCAAAATGTCTTTTAAAGGGGAGAGCACTTCCTCCATCTGTCCCGGTTTGACGCCCAGGAAAATATACCGGCAGTTTTCGGCGACCTCTTCATTGCTGCCATAGTCTGCGCCCAGCTTTTTGGCCAACGCTTTCGCTTTTTCTTCCGTACGGTTGGATAAAAGAATCTGGCCGGCGTCCACGGTTTCTGCCACCGCCTGCGCAATCGCCGCGCCCATATTTCCACAGCCGATCAATCCGATTTCATACATTGCAAAATCCTCCTCATGAACGAATATTTCCGTTTCCGCGGATCACATATTTATAGCTGGTCATTTCCTCTAAGCCCATCGGGCCTCTGGCATGGAGCTTCTGCGTGGAGATGCCCATCTCACAGCCAAGCCCGAACTGTCCGCCGTCGGTAAAGCGGGTGGAAGCGTTCACATACACCGCCGCGGAATCCACGCCGTTTACAAAGGCTTCTGCAGCTTTTGGGTCCTCCGTCACAATGGCGTCGGAGTGTCCGGTGGAGTGAGCCCCGATATGGGAGATCGCATCCGCTACGGAATCCACTACCTTGACGGCCAGAATATAATCCAGAAATTCCGTATCAAAATCATTTTCCCCTGCGTCTGTAAGCCAGCGATCTGATTCTCCTTCGGAGCCGTCTCCTTTTAAAATTTCCGCGGCGCGTTCATCTAAGCGGAGTTCTACCGGGGGCTTTCCCTCGGCGATCCGATCATCGATGAGCCGCGTCTGAAGTTTCGGAAGAAATTCGGGGGCGATGTTCCGGTGGACCAGCAGGGCCTCCTCTGCATTGCAGACGCTGGGTCGACTGGCTTTCGCATTCTCAACGATATTTAACGCTTTATCTATGTCCGCAGCTGCATCCACGTAGACATGACAGATCCCGGTGCCGGTCTTGATACATTCCACGGTGGCATTTTCCACACAGGAACGGATCAGTCCCGCGCCGCCCCGGGGGATCAGAAGATCCACGTAGCCTTTGGCTTTCATCAGTTCCGTGGCGCTTTCCCGGGAAGTATCCTGGACCAGAAAGAGAAGATCCGGGGACAGGCCGGCGGCGACGAGCCCTTCTTTTAACGCATCCGTGATGGCATTGGCAGAGTAAAACGCTTCCTTGCCGCCCCGAAGGACGCACGCGTTCCCGCTCTTGATGCAAAGCGCGGCTGCATCACTGGTCACATTCGGACGGCTCTCATAGATGATCGCGATCACCCCTAAGGGAATAGAGACTTTTTGAATATTAAGGCCGTCCGGGCCGGAGATTTCGTTTAAAATGCGGCCCACCGGGTCCGGCAGATCTGCCACGGCCCGAACACCGTCGGCCATATCCCGGATACGATCTTCCGTCAAAAGCAGACGATCCAGCATGACCTGGGGCATAGTACCTTTGGCCCGGTCCATGTCGATGGCATTTTGCTCCAGGATGTCCTTTGCACCTGCCATCAGTGCATCCGCCATGGCGTAAAGCGCCTCGTTTTTCTGTTCGGTCGTCGCCGAGGAAAGGGAGGGGGCGGCTTCCTTTGCACGTTTTAAAATTTCCTGCGTTGTGATCATTTTTTGTCTCCTTTCTATGAGCGGTCCTTACGGGCGATAAAGTGGGTGCCGGCTTCTTTTCCGTCCATGATATCATATAAGATTTCCGGATGTGCTCCGTTGGCAATAATCACATTGTAACCGGCTTCCACGGCGATCTTTGCAGCCGCTACTTTGGCGGCCATACCGCCGCTGCCCAGCTCACTGCCGGTGCCGCCGGCCAGCTGTTCGATTTCCGGCGTGACCTCTTCCACCTGAGGGATCAGTGTGGCAGACGGATCCTGCTTCGGATCAGCGGTATACAGCCCGTCGATATCGGATAACAAGACGATCAGATCAGCATCCACCAGGGTGGCAGTTAAAACCGCCAGCCGGTCATTTTCTCCGATATAAAATTCCTCCGTGGCCACTGAATCATTCTCATTGATGATCGGAAGCACATGAAATTCCAGCAGCCGGGCGAACGTATTGCGCAGGTTCGCTTTCCTTGTCTCATCCTCCACGTCGGCGGAGGATAAAAGCACCTGCCCCACCACATGATTGTACTGGGAAAACAGACGGTCATATGTATACATCAGTTCACACTGCCCTACGGAAGAGGCGGCCTGTTTGACCGCGATATCTTCCATATTTTCGGTCAGTCCCAGCTTGCCTTCTCCCATGCCGGTGGCGCCGGAGGAGACCAGCAGAATTTCATGGCCGGCGTTTTTGATATCACTTAACACCCGGGTCAGGTCCTCCACCCGGCGGATATTCAGATTCCCGGTGTGATGAGCCAGCGTGGATGTGCCTACTTTTACAACAATTCTCATACTTTATTTCCTGCTTTCAAAAATTTTCAACTTCAGTATACATGGATTTGGGCAAAATCTCAATATTTCCAGGCCGATTTTGCAGGATAAAAAACAGCCCCCTCCGATCCCGGAGGGAGCTGCTTCATTGACAGATTCTGAATACTTAATCCAGATCCTCGCCATTGGTTGCGATGACTTTCCTGTACCAGTCGAAGGAATCTTTCCTGCGGCGGCTTAAATCGCCGGTCCCGTCATCGTACTTGTCGACGTACACGAAACCATAACGTTTTGCCATCTCACCGGTAGAGGCGCTGACCACATCGATCCAGCCCCAGGGGGTGTAACCCATGAGATCCACACCGTCTCTCACAGCCAGTTCCATCTGCTCGATGTGCTGACGCAGGTAGTCGATCCGGTAGTTGTCATGGATATAACCTTCCTCGGTCAGTTCGTCATAGGCGCCCAGGCCGTTCTCCACGACCATAAGCGGAATCTGATAACGATCGTATAACTCATTTAACGTGTAACGCAGGCCCTTCGGGTCAATCTGCCATCCCCACGCACTGGATTCCAGATACGGATTGGGCACACCGCCCAGCAGGTTGCCTGCACCGGCCTCGATGCTGTCGTCTGCGGACTGACAGGAAGTCATATAATAACTGAAGGTGTAGAAATCAACCTTGCCTTCTTTTAAGATCTCCTCGTCGCCCGGCTCCATGGAGATTTCAATCCCCATATCATCCCAGAGGCTCTGTGAAAATGCAGGATAGGCGCCCCGTACCTGTACGTCCGAGGTATACCAGTTCATCTTACGCATTTCCTTCTGGCATAAAAGCACGTCATCCGGATTGCAGGTGTAAGGATACATGGCGGAAAATGCGCACATGCAGCCCACCTTAAACTGCGGATATTTGTCGTGGGCCAGTTTCACCGCTTTCGCACTGGCCACCAGCTGGTGGTGCAGCGCCTGATAACGAATCTGCGGCTCGTCCGGCACTTCCGTTAAGGGACCGGTATAGCCCTTGATAGTGCCCAGAGAGAGTACCGCGCCCATGGGCTGTGTCCCACAGTTGATCTCGTTAAACGTCAGCCATAATCTTACTTTGTCTTTGTAACGCTCGAAGATCGTCTCACAGTAGTGCATGTAGCAGTCAATGACCTCACGACCGTACCAGCCATTATACATTTCCACCAGTGCGTAAGGCAGCTCATAGTGGGAGATGGTGACCAAAGGCTCAATGCCGTATTTGTTCAGTTCGTCAAACACATTGTCATAGAACTGCAAACCTGCCTCGTTCGGCTCCTCCTCCATGCCGGTAGGGAAGATCCGGGTCCAGTTGATGGACATACGGAAGCATTTAAAGCCCATCTCCGCCGCCAGTGCGATATCCTCTTTATAATGATGATAGAAATCGGTGGCTTCATGGCTGGGATATAAGGTTCCTTCCTGGAATTCCGCCGTCACCCATTTCGGGGATGTGCTGGAACCATTTGTACACATATCGGAAACAGAGGGGCCTTTACCGTCTTCATCCCACGCACCTTCATACTGATTGGCAGCCGTGGCACCGCCCCACAGAAAATCCGATCTTAAACTTGACATGTTTTAACTCCTTTCTGATCCTAGACCACAGTAAGCAGATCATCACCGGCCGTAACCGAACCTGCATCCGTGCCGACTACGGAGACATAATCCTCTGCATTGGATACGAGAACCGGTGTATCCAGTTTGTAACCAGCAGATGTAATGCCATCCATATCGAAGGTCATCAGTACATCGCCTTTCTTGACTTCATCGCCATCTTTGATCTTATAGTCGAAGTACTGACCATTTAATTCTACAGTATCTAATCCGACATGGATTAAAATTTCCACTCCTTCCGGTGTGGTTAAGCCAACGGCATGTTTCGTATCCATCGTTGCACTTACTTTGCAGTCGCACGGAGCGACAACCTTGCCTTCCGAAGGAATGATGGCAACACCTTCACCAAGTGCGCCAGAAGCAAATACTTCATCAGGAACATCTTTTAAAGCTTCCACTTTACCACTCAGCGGAGCGCTCAGGACGATTTTCTCGACCAGCGGCTTCGGAGCATCCTCTTCGTTGCTTTCTACAGCATCACTGTCATTGCCGGCAGCCTCTGCCTCTTCCGGATCCGTGTGAGACAGGAAAGCGAAGATGAAGGAAATACCAATGGACAGGACGGCACAAATGATACCCCAGACGATCATGGACGTCGGATTGTCACCACCGATAAAGGTTACGATGGAGAACAGGGACGGCGAACCACCCATGGTCCAGGCGACCAGACCGGAGATACCAGCGACCAGTCCGGAAATGCCGGCTGCGATACAGGCGGAAACCAGTGGCTTCACGAAACGCATATTAATACCATACATAGCCGGTTCTGTTACACCGGCCACACAAGCGGAGATACCGCAGGCAATACCTTCGGAACGAGTCTCCGTATTTTTTGTTCTGGCAGCGACACCAAAGGAAGCACCGCCCTGTGCCAGGTTGGAGCAGTACATGGTAACCATGACTAAGGCATCATAACCAAGTATCGCCAGGTTGTTCATACATAACGGTACCAGAGCGTAATGCATACCGGTCATGACGATGAACGGCATGATAGCGGACAGCACACCAATGGTGAGCCACGGTACGGCTTCGTAAGCGGCATTGAATACACCGGAGAGACCCTCGCCGACAAGACCGCCGATAGGGCCAAGTACGTAGAATGCCACCGGGCAGCAGATGATCATGAAGATCAATGGTTTCAGGAACGCTTTTACCAGGTTGGGAGAGACCCAATCTGCAAATTTCTCTACATACTTCATCACTGGAGCCATCAACAGGATGGGCAGCACGGAAGAAGTATAGGTCGTGCAGATGACCGGGATGCCGAACATGTATGTACAACTCATACCAAGGAAAGAACCCAGTTCCAGAGATCCGCCGGCCATCAGAGTAACGATGTCCGGATAGACCATAGCTGCAGCGACAGCCATATACAGAACGGGAGTGCCACCCTGCTTTACAGCAATCTGGTACGCCAGGAAGATGGGCAGGAACGTGAAGAAGCAGTCACCGATACCATTTAAAATAATGTAGGTGGAGCCTTCCGTTGACAGGCCGCAGAATGTGGTCAGGATGACAAGGACAACCTTTAACATACCACAACCAAGCATGCCAGGTAACAGCGGGGTCATACATCCGGCGATAAAGCCGAACAGACGCTGGATTATGTTGCCTTCTGCCTTTGCAGGCTCCGCGGGCTGGCCGCTGAAGTTGCCCTGTTTATCAATCTCCTTCATTACTTCGGCGACTTCGTTACCGATGATGATCTGATACTGACCACCCTGATGGGCAACGCCTTTGACGCCTTTGATGGACTTGACCTTGTCGTCGTCGGCTTTGCTTTCATCATTGAGTACCAGACGAAGCCGGGTCATACAATTGGTTGCACTGGCGATGTTCGAATCACCGCCAACCGCCGCGATTATATCTTTCGCGGTTTTCTCATAGTCTAGTGCCATGATTCATTCCTCCTTTAGATATTTTTTTATAAAAGCACGCAGTGACAAAGCGTGCTGATTACCATATAGAAACAATTTATCAGGCTTTAACTTTTCCGGCAGGCCCGGGTGACCCGCTCCACATGGATCATCAGGTACATCCGCTCGTCCATGCCGATGTCGTAGTGGAATTCGATCAGGATATAATCCGCGATCCGGTCCACACAATTTCGCACATGGGGATAACGCCCTGCCAGTTCATCATACAGTTCCTCATTTCCCCCCTCCTGGCTCACCTGACGCATGGCAACCCGCTGCGCGAAAAACTTCAGATGCGTGAGAAAACGCTGGTAATTCCAGTCCTCCTCATTGAGATGAATCTGGAAAGACTGCTCCACCAGACTGATGATGTGTCCCGTCATCTCCGCAATGGTATTTGGAGAAAGGCCGGGGGGTCTGCGTATCCAGTTCGGCATTGATAAAGTGAAACGCCAGAAACGCCGCCTCATCCTCCTGCATTTTGACTCCGAAATGATCATACAGAAGATCTAACGCCTTGATTCCGGCTTTATATTCTTTGGGATAGACCCGTTTGATGTCCCACAGGATTGGATTCTCCAGGATTACATTTCTGCGGTAACGCTCCACACTGCCGGCCATGTGGTCACACAGCGGGAGAATAATGCGGTCCGGCACCTGAAGATTGAGATTTGTTCTGGCATAATCGACGACTTCTTCCGCGATCGGCCAGTACTCATCCGGGATTTCAGAAAAAAGCTGTTGGAAATGCTGACTTTCCTGTTGATTTTCAGGAAAAAAACGTCGCTCAACTAAAGAAGCATCAATCTCATCACCATTGCGCTTCTTATAACCGATACCCTTCCCCTGACAGATACACTCTCGTCCCTGATCGTCCCTGCCCAGGATCATGTTGTTGTTAAGGGCTTTGATAACCTTCAAGTGATTGCCCCCTCACACACAAAAAGCAGACGCCACCCACACAAAAAAACCCAATTCATGGGCATTCTTCATAGTAGGTCTTGCCTGCCTTACCAGTCACAAACTACTCAAAAACATAATTTAAAAACAACGTAAAAAACATTATGTTCATTATAGGCGTTGAAACCCATTCTGTCAAGTTATTGGGACAGGAGAATGTAAATTTGGGACGGGGTATTTTTAAAAATACTCCGTCCCAAATTGGAAATACCCTGTCCCAAATTGGGACTGCCCTGTCCCTCTTTTTCTAAGGCTGTTTTTTGGATTGAATTGTAGCAAAAATCTTGCCGAAAAAAGGATGATATACTTTCCGATACAGACGCATAATGGCATGTTGATACTCATCAACAGATAAAATTTTAGCCTTTCCGGGGAAGCACAGAATGGTGTAGTCTACCCCAAATACCCGACTGCCGACTCCGGTCTGGATGGCGCCGTTTTTTTCATAAAAATCAAGTCGTTTTTGTCGGATGAATGCTTCTTTTGAGTTGTTTGCACTTTGGGTACTTTCGGCCTCGACAATAATCTCACTTTTCTGAAGCACGACCGGCAGCAGATCTTTTAAGAAGGCACTGCCGATGCCCTGCCTGCGAAACTTTTCAGTGACGGCAAAGTAATCCAACAGACAAAACGGGTCGCCACAGGCACTGAAGGCGGCGTAAGCAAGAATCTCACCTTTCTCTTCATATATATAAGCCGAGTACGCTCCTCGCTTCCACGCCCGTTGAACGGAGAATAAAGGGCGCAGTTCCGTCCGGGGAAAGTCCCGCATTAAATATGTACGATATACTTTCTTAAATCCCGACAGTTTTAACTTTCGAATCCGTGGCATACCCGCTCCTTTCGCCCTTATTATGGCACAGGGGGCTTAAGACGTCAATTGGGGACGGGGTAAGGTAAATAGGGGACAGGGTAATTTCAATTTGGGACGGAGTATTTTTAAAAATACCCCGTCCCAAATTTTGGAAAGTGCAAAAAATACGGCTGAACGTGCATTTACATACGATTTTCCGTTTCGTAAAGTATATTTTGTAAATGTAATTTGTCTGCATGGGGTGAGTCAAAACAGGTAGATTGTGGAGGAAAGGTTATGAAAAGAAAAAGAAGGGTTAAAAGACTGTGGGCAATGCTGCTGACAGTAGTCATGTGTGTTTCGCTGTTTTCTGCGGCGGCGTTGGCGGAGGGGGATTCGGAACCGGCACAGACTGACGCACAGGAGAGCGTGCCGGAGGCGGTCCGGGAGACCCCTCCCGAGGCGCAGGCAAAAGAGGAGGCACAGATGCCTGCGGCAGAGGAGTCTGGGGAGAAGGAAGCCTCCGAAGCTGCAGCAGCAGATCCGGAGCCGGAGAAGGCACCCGAGCAGGACACGCCCGTTAAGGAGCCGGCCCCGAAGGAAGAGCAGGAGGATCCTGCGGCTGCCGGAAAAGAGGAGGAGACAAAAGCCGCACCTGAGGAAAAAGAAGAGGATAAGAAAGAGGAAGAAGCCGACGAGAGCAGACTGGAGGATCAGACCATCCAGGCGGCCGTGTATGGCGGAGGCGACGCGCAGATCCTTCTTACAGGGAGGATGCCGGCAGGCACCATAGTGAAAGCGTATCCGGTCCGGGTGCACCTTGACGGCATCGAGGTGCTGGCCGCCTATGACATTACGATCTTTGACGCAGAAGGACAGATTTATCAGCCGCAGGACGGCGCCATTCAGGTGCAGATCCAAAGCGAGGCCATCCGTAAGGCGGCGAAGGAAAAGCAGGAACTAGTAGCTTATCATATGGAAGATACCAGTTCCGCACCGGAGTCGGTGAATGTAAAGAGGGCCGGAACGGAGCAGCTGTATTTTCTGCCCGTCGATTCTCCATCTATGTGGTGGGCGAGAACGAGGAACTGTATGAGCAGGACTGCGAAACCCGGCATTATGTGTACAAAGTAAATTTTTATGCGGACAGCAGCGGGAGCGGGAAGGCGGATCTTCTGTCAACACAGACGCTCTCGCCCGGGGAGTATGTGGAGGAGCCCGGAGTACCGGATCGGGAGCACTTTGTTTTCACAGGATGGCAGGTGGAAGAAACGGGGGACAGGTATGATTTTTCAGAAAATCCCACACTGCCGGCCATCGAGGGGGAAGCGGATATCACACTGAATCTCTATGCCTGTTATGAGCAGATCTACTATGTTCATTTTATGACGAAGCCGCATACCCAGGGAGATGAGCAGACGAAAGTCGTCTTTCATACCAGTGCCTATACGCAGGGGGAGCCCCTGGATCTGGCCAGTGTCAATGACCTGTTTCTGAAGGAAGGATATTTAAGTTATGTAGATAATGAGGGGCATACCATCACCACCAAGGCGGTGGAAAGATGGATCGATGCCGAAGGGAATCCGGCACCGGAGACGGTGAGTGAGGATCTGGAGCTCTACCCGGTGATCGTGGATGCAGTCTGGATCTATTTTGATATGAACGGGAAGAACGCGTCCCTCCCCCCCGGAATATGTTCTTGCGGCGGATCATAAGGTAGGAGAGCTGCCGGCAGCCGCCTGCGCCGGGTACACGTTTGAAGGCTGGTATACGTCAGCACAGGGGGGAAGCAAAGTCACGTCGGAGGATTTTTTGGACGATCTGCCAAGAAATACGGACGGATCCATCACCCTTTACGCCGACTGGTCAGAGGCGAAGGTCGGGTACACGGTGAACCTCTGGCGGCAGAAGGCGACGGATGGAAAGCTGGGCCTGGAACAGAAGGAATACCGGGACGGGGAAACCTATGAGGAATACAATACCTATTACGATTTTGCCCAGAGTTACCACGTGGATGAAGGCACCAGCACGCTGAAGACCGGTGAGCACCCGGATAGCTCCGTCTTAAACGCATATACAGGCTTTGGGACGACGACGAACGAGGGCAGTGCTTACTATGGTTTTGAATATGCAGAAAAAAGGACCGAGGCTGATCTTGCCCGGATTACGATGGCGGCGGATGGCAGCACGGTGATCAATGTATACTATGACCGGGTGACGGTCGTCTGGAACTTTTATGATACGACCACGGCTAGCAGTCAACCTTCCGATCGTTATTACTATGGCACGCTGACCGGGCTGTTTGATACCAACATTACGCCGAAAAACGACAGTGAAGCGCCCGGCACCTGGAGTACGTGGACAGAGAAGGAAGGGTATCGATGGGGATATACGGTAGGCAGCGGCTGGAGTGCTTCGACTCGAATTACGGAGTTTCAGACCGTTTACAGGCTGATTGACAGAAACAGCAGCAGTTTAAGCCGCGTTCAGGTCAACTGGTTTCTGGAGCGTAACAGCGGAGGGTACAGCGCGAAGTACTATTACTATCTGGAGATGACTAATGAGGCGGCTGCGGATGCAAATACAGACAAAGCGCAGGAGGCCGCTTCGCAGGGGGTATTATATAAACAGAAAATAAATGGGAAGACGTATGTGTACGAACGAACCTACACGATTCATTTTTCTGAAACACTGACGCTCTACCTGGATGAGAAGTATGCAGGTTATACGATCGCCGGTTACGGGAAAAGCGCCACGGAGTTTAAAAAGGCAGCCGAGGGGGGATACGCTCTCTGTAGGGAATAAGAATACCATCTACATTTATAATGATGCGCTGACCTATACGATTACACTGACCAGCAGCGACCGGAACATCGGGATCGCGGATGACGGCAGCCTGTTCGATGCCGGGAATCAGGCGACGTATACGTTTAAATATGGGGAGGATTTAACCGACCTTGTTTTTCCTGGGCCCGAACGGTTAGACGGAGCGGTCTTTGGACCGGCCGCCTACTATGAATTTGACGGCATCTGGATGGAGAATCCGCAGTTCACCACTGCGTTTGTGAAACCGGATACGATGCCGGCCAACAATCTGGCGGCCTATGCGGACTGGAGGATAAAGACGATTACGGTGACGTTTGATACCGGCACTACGGAGGTGGAAGCGCCCCCGGCCCAGGAGATCCTGGCCACCGAGACCGTGAAAGAGCCGGAGCCCCTGTCAGAGCGGCCAGGATATACCCATGTGGGATGGATTGATCAAAGCGGAAAGGTTTTTAATTTTTCTACGGTCCTCTATGAAGATACGACTTTATCCGCCATCTGGAAAGCCGATGATGAACAGGGACACTGCCTGACCTATGAGTTGAATACGGAAAGCGCTCCGCTGCTTTTTGAAGGCTACAAGGGAGAAACTTCTTATCATGACGCGGAACACTTTGCCGCGGGGGATTACCATGATCTCTGGACCATTGAGCATGTATTTGAATTAGAAAATGAACAGTACGCTGCGTTTGTCGGCTGGAATACAAAAGCCGACGGTACCGGGAGTATGTATTATCCGGGGGATGAGATCCTGGTGACAGAGGAGCAGATCCTGTATGCCGTCTGGGCTCGTGAGAATCTCTCCACGCTGGTGCTGGATCACAATTACCCGGCCGGATACGAGCCGAAGCCAGGAGAGAAGGAAAAGGATACCATTACCGACCGTAACCTGGCCTCCATTGATCTGGCGGGGGAATCCGCTCTGACGTATCATGACGAGATTCAGGTCACCGGATCCGACGGAAACACGCATCGATATCGCTTCGATGGCTGGTCCACGCAGCCCACGAAGGCGGATTCGGCGACCGATGAGGATGTAGAATTCTCAGCCGATGCACAGGTGGCAGTGGACACGATATCGAAGGACAGCAAAAATGTGCTGTATGCAGTATGGCTGGAAGTTGGAAGTATCACGGTCACAAAGGAAGTTGTAAATCCGGCAGTCAATGGCGCGGACCTGAAAGATGCGGTATTTGATTTTACGTGGTCCGTAGATAGCGGGAACGGAGATCCGACGACCGGGGAAGAAAAAGGCATTCCGGATGGAGGCAGTTTTGAGGTCCCGGATGTGGCGGCCGGCGAGACCGTGACGATTTTCGAGGCGGAGCAAAAAGGATATACGGCCGCCTGTAAGATCAACGGACAGGATGTGGAGAAAGAGGCGGATGGGTCGTTTCGCTTTACGGCCTCGGATGCACTGGAAGATCATGTCACGGTGGTGAACACAGTGGATACGAAGGAGATCACCGTCCGGAAAGTCTGGGCAGACAAGGACGGTAGTGAGGAGACAGGCGCCTTGCATGAAGGCGTTACGGTAGAGGTCTTTGACGGGGAGGAAAGCATCAAAGAGTTCCGGTTGGATGAGTCCTGCAGTTGGAGCGCTACGCTCACTGTGCTGGCGGATGAGGACCGGACGTATTCGGTGAAGGAGCACAGCGTACCGGGCTATACGGGTTCCGTGGCCATGGAGTCTGGGAACGATAACGATATCATCTTTACAGTCACCAATACCAATAAGCATATGCTCTTCCATGACGACGGCGACCTGCGTGTGACAAAGTTCTGGGAGGATCACAGGGACAGCCTGGGCCTTCGTCCGGCATCGGTCACGATGCAGCTGCTGGCAGATGGCGAGGAAGTAGAAGGAGCAACGCTTGTTTTAAACAAACAGAACGGCTGGAGTGACTGCTTTACAGATCTGGAGAGATACGCTTTCGGAAAAGAGATTGAATATTCCGTCACAGAAGTGGACCTCTCGGAGGACTACCAATTAGACCGGATTGAAAAAATACAGGAGGAAGTCGGCTATGAGCTGATCGTGGCGAACCGCCTGATTTCGGAAGAGGAACCGGAAGAAAATCCGGAGGAGCCCCCGGAAGAGCCCAAAGAAGAAGAGGAGGATATTCCGGAAGACGGAGGCAGTAAGCCATTTGGAGGCGGCGATTCCGAGGATACAGGCGAGGACGGAGCAGCCGGAGAAGGAGAAAATGATGATCTGGATTCGCCCGGGGCATCTTCTGTCTCGTCTCCTGGTGAAGGACAGTCAAGGAATGCGAATGCACCGTCCGGACAGGAAGAGACTCTGCTTTACCGGGTCAAGACCGGGGATGCCGGAATGGCACCGTTGTTTCTCCTTCTGCTGCTGGTAAGCGGCACCATCATAGTGATAGCCGGACACAGACTTAAGCGGGGAGCAAAAAATAAATAGACGCAAGATTTAGATCATTAGCGACAAGCAAAAAGAAGGGCAGCAGTACGGACAGTAGCCGTGCTGCTGCCTTTTTCTGCGTGGTGTTTTCCTGCGCTACCTGTTATAATGGGGTTGATAAAGGAGGAACGATGATGACAAAGCAGATTGAGGTATTTTTTGATTATATATGTCCATATTGTGACCGGGGCATCCGGCAGTTTCTGGAGATCCTGCCGAAGTATCCGGAGACACAAGTCATTTGGCGGCCCTGCGAGTCTCACCCCCGGCCGGAGGAATACGGGCCCTTCCACAGCGATATCGCTATTCAGGCGATGTTTGCCCTGGAAGATGCCGGAGGCGATCTGATCTCGTTTCATTTAAAAGTGTTTGATGCCTGGTTTACCAAAGGGGAGCGCCTGGATAACCGGGAGCTTTTAGCCACACTGGCTGCCGAGTGTGGGGGAGATGAAAAGGAAATAGTAACGGCGCTGGAAAAGAACCGGTACGCCAAAAAGGTGCAGGAAGCCAATCGGTATGCCTGGGATGAGAAGGGGCTTTTTGCAGTCCCAAGCTATATTTCGGAAGGAAGACGCGCACTCTCCCGGGATGGACAGTTGGTGCCCATTCAAGAAGTGGAGCAGTTATTAAACGCGGATTAGGAGGCAGTTTTTCATGGCAAAATCATCCAATCAAAAGGGGAAACTTCTATATCTAATGCAGATCCTTCTTCAGGAGACAGACGAGGAACATACGCTCAGCATGAATGAGATTTTGGAAAAGCTAAAAGCGTATGATATTGAAGCGGAGCGCAAGAGTATTTACAGCGATATTGAGACGCTGCGGTCCTTTGGGCTGGATATCATCGGGGAACAGCAGGGGAAGACGTATGGTTATTTTGTCGGCAGCCGTTCGTTTGAACTGGCGGAATTAAAACTGCTGGTGGATTCGGTGCAGTCGGCAAAATTCATCACGACCCGGAAATCCAATGAGCTGATCAAAAAGATTGAGGGACTTTCCAGCAAATACGAGGCCAAAAAACTGCAGCGGCAGGTCTATGTGGCCGAACGGATCAAGACTATGAATGAGAGCATCTATTATAATGTAGATGCGATTCAGGAAGCCATCTCCGAGAATCAACAAATCCGGTTCCAGTATTTTCAGTGGAATGTGAAAAAAGAGATGGAGCTGCGCCATGACGGCGCTTTCTACCAGGTCTCCCCCTGGGCGCTGACCTGGGATAATGAGAATTACTATCTGATCGCTTACGATGAAGGAGAAGGGCAGATCCGGCATTACCGCGTCGACAAAATGCTCCATATATCCGGGATTGACAAAAAACGGGAAGGAAAAGAAGCATTTCATTCCTGCGATATGGCCGCCTACACCCGCAAGATGTTCAGCATGTATGCCGGCCGGGAGGAGACGGTGGTGATCCGGTGTGAGAATCACCTGTCCGGCGCGGTGGTCGACCGCTTCGGGAAGGAAGTCTCCATGCGAAAAGACGATGAGGACCATTTCCTGGCCCGCGTAAAAGTAGCCGTCAGCCCTCAGTTCCTCCACTGGGTCATGGCGCTGGGGGACGGAGCGAAAATCGTAAGCCCACAGAGCGTCGTGACGGATGTGAAAAATGAAATTGAAAGACTGACGCGCCAGTATGAATCCTGAAAAATAAAGGCTTAAGCGTGCTGGATATTCGTGTATTCGGAGATCTCCCGGTTACAGGTGCAAAGGTCGGTCACGTTCAGATCATGAATATCGGCATGGCCCGTGATCCGGGCAAACGTCTTGATCTCCTCCAGGGAGACATTCAGATAATTGGCGACCCGCTTTGCGGCCTTATCCACATCCAGACGGGAGCGTAAAGCCGGATCCTGCGTGGCAATGCCTACCGGGCAGTTTCCGCTGCCACAGATCCGATATTGCTGGCAGCCGGCCGCCATCAGTGCACCGCTGGCGACGGCGATGGCATCCGCACCCATGGCCAGTGCCTTGGCGAAATCCGAGGAGACCCGAAGGCCGCCGGTGATCACTAAGGACACGTCCGAATGGATGGAGTCAAGATAAGTGCGGGCCCGATACAGCGCATAAATCGTAGGAATGCTGGCGCTGTCCCGCAGGAATAACGGACTGGACCCGGTAGCGCCGCCCCGGCCGTCGATGGTAATAAAATCCGGACCAGCGTAGACGCAGAAGGCCAGATCCTCCTCCAGATGGCCGGCGGCAATCTTTACACCGATGGGACGACCTTTGGAGCGGGAGCGAAGCTCCTCAACTTTATCCTTTAACTGTTCTTTCGTTGTGATATCCGGGTATCTGGAAGGACTCTGGATATCCTCGCCCTCCGTTTTTCCCCGCACAGCGGCAATCTCCGGGGTCACTTTATTGCCGGGCAGATGTCCGCCCATACCGGGCTTTGTGCCCTGACCGATCTTGATTTCGATGGCGTTGGCGTTCTGAAGGATTTCATCGGAGACGCTGTACTGATTCGGTACATATTCAAAAATATACTGGTAAGCCGCATCCATTTCCTCCGGCAGGACGCCGCCTTCCCCGCTGCACATGGCGGTGTGGGCCAGGGCGCTTCCTTTGGCCAGTGCCGTTTTGCTCTCTTTGGAGAGGGCGCCGAAAGACATATGGGAGACGTACACAGGATTTGTGATGACGAGTGGTTTTTTGGCATTTTTCCCGATGACCGTGGTGGTCTCCACCGGGTCCCCGTCTTCCAGCGGGAGACGGCCCAGCTGTGCGCCAAGGATCAGAATATCATCCCAGCCCGGCATGGGGAATGTGGTTCCCATAGCCGCGTGGATGGACTCGCCGGTGACCGCCATTTCGTGAATGTCATCCATCCGACGGCAGGAAGGATCCGTGCGGGCGGTCGACGGGTCATAGCGAAGATCTTCCTCTTCGACGGGCTCCTCATCCGGCGTGGTATCCTCGATTTCTTCTTGTTCTTCTTTCGTCTCTTGTGTGGTCTCCTCGGTCAGCACAAACTTGTCAGGGGATGCTTTACAGATCGGGCAGGCACTTAGCTGCGAGAACGGAAGACCTTCTTTTTCTTCATTATATATGTACCCACAGACGGTACAGGTATAGATTGCCATGGGGCTTCCTCCTTAATCGTTTCTTTTCAGTCTAGCATAAGCGTGGAAGGATTGCAATCGCCTTGTTTTTAGTGCAAATTTTATATATAATAGTGTAAATGTGAGGGGGAAAAAGCTCCCTCTAAAAAGGGAATGGGGTTACATAAAATGATCGTTATCGTAGCACTGGATAATCACAACGGCATGATGTTTAACCACCGCAGACAGAGTAAGGACCGTGCCTTAAGACAAAGGATCATGGATATCGCGTCCGCCAGCTGCCTGTGGATGAATGCGTTCTCCTACCGTCAGTTTACGGAGGATCCGATCGACTGCAAGGTTCAGGTAGATGAGGATTTTCTTGAGAAAGCCGGGAAAAAGGACTACTGTTTTGTGGAGGATCAGCATCTGGGAGCGTACGAGGATCGGATCGATCAGCTGATCGTATGCCGTTGGAACCGGGATTACCCGGCGGATTTTTCCCTGGATCTGACGCTGAATACAGGGAAGTGGACCCGCATTTTTACGGAAGATATTCCGGGGTCTTCGCATGAAGAGATCACACTGGAGGTGTATGGTGGTGAAGTCCATTAAAATTTACCTGCTGGGCGTATTCCTGTCCGTCAGCATGCTGCTTGCCGGGTGCGGCGCCAATGAGACGCCAGAAGCGGCCCAGTCGGCGGAAGATACCAGCGGCGCATTTCAGTCGGCCGCGGATATCAGCATCGGGGAGATCCCGCAGTATACATCCGAGCCCTATGTCGAGGTTCATGATAACATCCCTTTCTTCACTGAAAATGATAAGACCACCGATTCTTTTGAACATTACTCCGATCTGGACCGGCTGGGCCGTTGTCAGGCTGCATCCGCCTGTCTCGGGCAGGATCTGATGCCAACGGAGAAACGGGGAGATATCAGTGAAGTCCATCCCACCGGCTGGCAGTCGGTGAAATATGACTTTGTGGACGGGGAGAGCCTGTATAACCGCTGTCATCTGATCGCCTTTGAACTGGCCGGAGAGAACGCCAATGAAAAAAATCTGATCACCGGCACCCGCTCTTTTAATACGCAGGGCATGCTGCCGTTCGAGAATCTGGTGGCCGACTACATCAAGGAGACCGATCATCATGTATTGTATCGGGTGACCCCGCTCTTTACCGGAGAGAATCTGGTCGCGGACGGTGTGGTCATGGAAGCGCAGTCGGTGGAAGATGACGAAGTCAGTTTCTGCGTGTATTGTTATAATGTGGAGCCGGGCGTGGTGATCGACTATGCCACCGGAGACAACTGGCCCACCGGGGAGGCGCCTTCGGATATCCAGGAACCCGCCTATGGCACGGAGCTTACAGATGATGAGAATGCTGCGGCAGAAAAAGAGGCAGAAACAGAGGCCAAGACCGAAGAAACACCGGAAGAGACACCGGATGAGACTGGCACCTACATTTTAAATACCAATACCATGAAGTTCCACGATCCGTCCTGCGCCGGGGTGGCGGATATCAGCGAACGCAACAAAGAGGAATATACCGGAAGCCGCGACGATCTGATCCGTCAGGGATATGAACCTTGCGGCAGCTGTAACCCGTGAGGACAAACGGGTTGACGGGAAGAGATCCATCTGTTAAAATAAAAAAGAAATTAATTCGTTTACTGAAAAAGTAATCACAGGGTGAGTATAGAAATAAATAAGGAGGTTTTTTCTATGGATTTGACATTTGGTGAGCAGGTCAAAGTAATCTTAAGCCGAAGAGGCATGACCATCAAGGAGCTGGCAGAGAATATTGAGAAGGAGACCGGGAAAAAGATGTCCCGTCAGAATCTGACGCAGCGGCTTTCCCGGGATAATTTTCAGGAGCAGGATATGCGGATGATCGCCGGCATCCTGGGCTGCCCTTTCAATCTGAATATTCTGGATGAGGAGGCCCAATCTGAGGCAGCCAGTCAGAAGGAATTCGAAGAAAAAGAAGAGATACCCACCGGGGAATTAAATATTCAGTTCGAAGAAGGAGGCCTTCACGAGCGGGACATTACACTGGGAGAATTTGTGGAGCTCAACGAATCCCTGGATCAGGCCGTGCAGGAAGAGGCAGGAAACGAGGAAGCAGCGGAGGAGCCCGAGACGGCAGCCGAAGCATCCGAGGAGCCAATAAACGTACAGGAGTCCTCCGAAGAAAGTAAGACCGTCCAGAAGGAGACCGTCTTCCTGGATGAGACGGACTTTAAGGATAAAGATAAAGAGCTGACTCCGGCCAATGAGGCGGCATCTGGTTCCGAGACGGAAGGAGAGATCAATCCCTATACCGGCCGGGAATACGAGAACAACTCGGTCCGTTCGCACCCGAAGCGGATCGGATATGTGCAGGTGTATGACCAGAAGCGGCATCAGTGGACCGATATGACAGAGTGGGCATTTCTTGGATATCAGGAGCGAAAGAAAGTGCTCCAGGGAGACGATTACAAACCGCCGATCTACCTGGATTAAATGGCCGCTCTATAGTAGAAGGGAAAGAAGAACATGAAATGGGAGCAATTATTATCGACCAAGCGAAACCGTGGAGTTTCTTCTAAAAATAAAAACGGAAAAAACGCGGATCTGCGCAGTGAGTTTGAAAAGGATTACCACCGGATCATCGGCAGTGCTTCTTTTCGAAGACTGCAGGATAAGACGCAGGTATTTCCACTTGATAAGAGCGATTTTATCCGCACCCGGCTGACGCATTCGCTGGAAGTCTCTTCCTTTGCCAAGTCATTGGGACAGAACATCGGGGAAAATATCCTTGTCTATCATAAAGACCCGACGTTTACGCCGCAGATGAAGGAAGACATCTGCAACATCCTGCAGTGCGCGGGACTGATTCATGACATCGGGAATCCCCCGTTTGGACATTTCGGAGAGGTGGAGATCCGGGAGTGGTTCCGGAAGAACCTGCCGAAGCTGACCTATCAGGGCCAGCCCATTTCCGAGGTCCTTACCCCGCAGATGCGGGAAGATTTCTATCACTTCGAAGGCAACGCCCAGGCGCTCCGGCTGGTGACAAAACTGCACTTCCTGGTGGGCGAACAGGGCATGAACCTGACCTATGCGCTTTTAGGCACCATCATCAAATATCCGGTGTCTTCCCTGGAGATTCATCCGGACAGCGGGAACATTAAGGATGAAAAGATGGGCTATTACTATGCGGATAAAGATATTTTCGAGGACATCGAAAAGGAGACCGGGACCAACGGCTGCCGCCGCCCGCTGACGTTTATCCTGGAAGCGGCGGATGATATCGCCTATAAGACAGCGGACATTGAGGACGCCTTTGTTAAGGGCTTTATCACCTATCGGTCGTTCCTGGAGGAATTAAAAGAAATGGAGGCGGTCTACGGACAGAACGCGACCGGCTCCTTCCACCCGACGCAGAAGCTGGAAGAGCTCTATATGATCGGGCGGGATAACCATGTGGAGGATCCGGAGGAATATGCCATCAAGAACTGGATCATCCGGGCCCAGGGTTTCTTAATCAACTGTGCCACCTATGGGTTTACGACCAATTACGACGCCATTATGAAAGGAGAATACCGCTACGATCTCTTCCATGGCACCTACGCCCAGAATCTGATGGATCTCTTAGGTGATTACGCTTTCCGGGAGGTGTTCACGACGGATGCCATTTTCCGGATGGAAGTGTCCGAGTCTTCCGTACTGGATTTTCTGCTGGACAAATTTGTTCCGGCCGTGATCGGCTATGACGATGACCATGAAGAACTGGGGACCATCGATACGAAGCTGGTGTCCTTTATCTCCAGCAATTATAAACGTGCGTACCATACCCATGCCAAAGGGAAATCGGATGTGGAACGTCTGTACTTAAGGCTGCTTTTGGTGACCGACGATATCTGCGGGATGACTGACAGTTATGCCAAGCGGCTCTATCAGGAGCTGAATGCGATTGTATGAAGGCAGGCAGTAAGGAGTAAAAAAGGCCATGGAGAATGATGAGGATGAACGGTTTATGCGGGAGGCCATCCGGCAGGCGAAGAAGGCGTATGCCATCTGGGAAGTGCCCATCGGATGCGTGATCGTGCAGGACGGACGAATCATTGCCCGCGGATATAACCGCAGGAATATCGATCACAATACCCTCTCTCATGCAGAACTTAACGCGATCAGGAAAGCCTGCAAAAAGGTGGGGGACTGGCGGTTAAGCGACTGTACGATGTACGTGACGCTGGAGCCCTGTCCGATGTGTGCCGGGGCCATCGTACAGGCCCGGATCAAAAGAGTCGTGGTCGGGTGTATGAATCCCAAAGCCGGCTGTGCCGGCTCCATAGTGAATCTCTTGCAGAGGGAAGAATTTAATCATCAGGTGGATCTTTTGACCGGCGTGCGGGGAGAGGAATGCTCCCAGATGATGAGCACCTTCTTTAAAGATTTGCGACAACATAAAGCGGGGACGGAGTAATAAAGCTCCGTCCCCGTAATTGTCTTTTTAAACGTGCGCTGTGCTTCGAACTCGTATCCCCAGACGTTACCCTGGCAGTTAACTCAGCCCAGGCACCCTCACGGCACCCGGAAGGTTCTACTTAGTGCTGCTTCGTTCCCGACCTGACACGGTTCGTAGATTTCCGTCGCGTGAGACCCAAACATCAACGCCACTTACCAGGGGCAGCTCCACAGATAGGTGCCCTCCACACAGCATCACCCCTGCTATAGCGGATTGCAGGTACAAGGTACCGCTAACACCCCGGCTGCACGAGATTTTATTCTAGCATGAAACCGCCGAAAAGTCAATGAAAGGGTCGGTTCTTACAACTATTTCTTGAAAATACAAAACAAAGAGTATAAAATGGTAGCAGTATTTCTTTAAAGGAAGGGCGATGCTATGAATTTCAACAATAAGAGAACGAGGAGAATCATTTCAATCGTGATCATTGTTGTGGTGGTCGCCATGGTCGTCACGATGGTCCTGCCCGCGATGATGGGTGAAGTATAGTATGAAGCAGGTGGTAACCGAGACAGCTGTATCCTGCGGTCAAAGTGAGGACTGCGGGATCTATGCGCTCGCAATGGCAGCCAACGACGCGGCGGCACAGGGTGTGGCGCAGATCGATATGCGGGTGAAATTTCTGATCCCGGTCCCTATATATAAGGAAAAGATGGCGGGCCTTACAAAGGCAGTCAAAAGCGTCTGTACGGTCAGGCAGTTTGAGTTAAAGGAGCTCACCGGGATCCGCAGCACAATAAGCACGCAGTGCTTGGTGCTGGCGACGGCGTCCGGGGAGGTCCTAAAAGAACCAAAAAAGGATGCGCCCATAGCGCCCGGACAGGGGATCATTCAGATCGGATACGCCGGACTGGAAGGCGCCCTTTTGATGGCCGGGGAGAAGGAAGAGGCCATGAAAAACCGGTTCACGCCGGCTTTTCTTTCGCGGCTTCATACAGATCAGCAGTACCTTTTTGAGGAGAATATGGCGGGGAAGCTTCGTGCGGCCCCGGTAAGTCTGATCCGACAGGTGAAGGACGGCGGGATCTTATCTGCCCTTTATCAGCTGGCGGAAGAGACAGATCTGGGAGTGAAAGCGGACTTAAAAGCGATGCCCGTTTTACAGGAAAGCGTGGAAGTCTGCGAATACTTCCGAAAGAACCCGTACCAGATGACCAGCGCGGGAACCTTTCTGGTTATAAGCAGCAGGGTAGAAGACGTTCTTAAGATCTGCCGTGAGGAGGAAATCCCTGCGGCTGTGATCGGAAAGATGACTTCGGGCCCCGACAAGATCATCCAAAGCGGAGAAGAGGAACAGTACATCAACCGTCCGGGGACGGATGAGCTGATGAATTTTTATATGGGAGGTTTTTAACATGGATGAACTCAGAAGAGAAATTTTAAAGTACCTGGAGAAAAACAGCAGAGCCGATTTTGGGGAAATGGCGATTCTGTTCGGCACGGATGAGGAGACCGTCGAAAAAGAAGTGAAAGCGATGGAAGACGAGCAGATCATCTGCGGCTATCATACACTGATCGACTGGGACAAAGCCGGCGACGAGCAGGTGAACGCGCTGATCGAAGTACACGCCACGCCCCAGCGGGGAAGCGGATACGAGAAGACAGCAGAGCGGATCAGTAATTATCCCGAAGTCAGTGCCGTCTATCTGATTTCCGGAAGTTATGATATCTTAGTCACCATGGAGGGGAAGACCCTGATGGAAGTCTCCCGGTTCGTATCGGATAAACTGGCAGGCATCGACGAAGTGGTGACGACAGCGACCCACTTTATACTGAAAAAATATAAGGACCACGGCAGTATATTAGTTCAGAAAAATACGGATGAAAGGATACCGGTGACACCATAATGCGCGATCCATTATCGAAAAAAATAACTGCACTGGAACCGTCCGGAATTCGCAAATTTTTTGACGTGGTAAGCAAAATGCCGGATGCGATCTCCCTTGGCGTGGGAGAACCGGATTTTGATACGCCCTGGCGGATCCGGGAGGAAGGCATCTACTCACTGGAGCAGGGCCGGACTTTCTATACGTCCAATGCAGGACTGAAAGAATTAAAAGAAGAAATCAGCAAATATCAGGAGAGGAAGATTCAGGTTTCCTTCGATCCGGATACCGAGATTCTGGTCACCGTAGGCGGCAGCGAGGGCATCGATATCGCCCTGCGCAGTATGCTGGATCCCGGGGATGAAGTTTTGATTCCCCAGCCGTCCTATGTATCCTATCTGCCCTGCGTCGTGATGGCGGACGGGGAGCCGGTCATCATCGAATTAAAAGAGGCAGATCAGTTTAAACTGACGGCCCAGGAGCTGGAAGAAGCCATTACGCCCAGGACGAAAGTCCTGATTCTTCCGTTCCCCAACAACCCGACCGGCGCCATTATGACGAAAGAGGATCTGGAGCCCATCGCGGAAGTGGTGAAGAAGCATGACCTTTACGTGATCTCGGATGAGATCTACTCAGAGTTGACCTATAAATATGATCATGTGTCGATCGCCTCCCTGCCGGGGATGAGAGAGCGGACAGTGGTCATCAATGGATTTTCCAAAGGGTTTGCCATGACCGGCTGGAGGCTTGGCTATGTCTGCGCACCGGCATTGATCACGGAGCAGATGTTTAAGATCCATCAATATGCCATTATGTGCGCACCGACGACCAGTCAGTATGCGGCGGTGGAAGCGCTTCGTTCCTGCGAAGATGAGGTGCAGGAGATGCGCACTTCCTACAACCAGCGCAGGCGGTATCTGGTCCATGAATTCAGGCGGATGAAGCTGGATTGCTTTGAACCCTACGGGGCCTTTTATATTTTTCCGAATATTCAGGAATTCGGAATGACATCCGAACAGTTTGCCAACCGGTTCCTGGAGGAAGAGAAAGTTGCCGTTGTGCCGGGGACTGCGTTCGGAGCCTGCGGGGAGGGATTCTTACGGGTTTCCTATGCCTATTCCCTGGACGACTTAAAAGAAGCAATTTCAAGGTTCGGCCGTTTTATCGACCGGCTTCGCAATCAGAGAAACAGATAGGGGGAAATTTGGGGTATGCTTAATGTCGTTCTCCATGAACCTGAAATTCCGGCCAACACAGGGAACGTCGGGCGGACCTGTGTGGCGGCCGGGGCCAGACTGCATCTCATCCGGCCGCTGGGGTTCCGTTTAAATGAGAAGGAACTGAAGCGGGCCGGCATGGATTACTGGGATGAGTTAGATGTGACGGTCTATGACGATTATGAAGATTTCCTTACAAAGAACCCGAACGCCCATATTTATATGGCGACCACCAAGGCGCGCAGAGTCTACACCCAGGTCACCTATGAGCCGGACAGCTATATCATGTTCGGAAAAGAAAGCGCCGGCATTCCCGAAGAGATTCTTTTAGAACATCAAAATGACTGTGTCCGGATTCCCATGATTTCGGGGACACGATCTTTAAATCTTGCCAATTCGGTAGCGATTATCCTGTATGAAGCACTCAGACAGCTGGATTTTGAAGGACTGCAGGAAACGGGACAGCTGCATCATTTAAAATGGAAATAACTTGTTTTATAACGTGGCAACTTAAAAAGTTTGCTGTTCTTTTAAAATGGGCTGTGTTATAATCTATGTTAGTATTGTAAAATGTTACAATACATGTATTATATTTATTTTGGAAAGGATGGTGAACAATGGTAGAGGAAACCATCAAAACAATCAAAGAAGCAGAAGCCCAGGCCGATCAGCTGGAAGCGGAGGCCGATGAGAAATGTGCCAGCATTCTCGATGACGCGAACGCACAGGCGAAAGAGCTGGGAGAGCAGATGAGGGCAGAAGCTTTAGAGAAAGCGAAAGAGGAAATGAATGCGGCGCAGGAGGCCGGCGATCAGTCCCTGAAAGATTCCATGGATGATGTGGACGGGGAGATCGCAGCACTGAAGGAGAAGGCGCAGTCCAAAGAGCAGGAAGCGATCTCCGCCGTCATCGACGCACTCATTTGAACGTATGATTTGATAAAAGTAGAGTAAAGGAGGAATGAGGCTATGGCAGTAATGCAGATGCAAAAAATAAGTATCTGCGCACTGAAAAAGGACCGCAAAGCCATTTTGGAAAAGCTTCAGTCTCTGGGCGTCGTTCAGACGGAGCAATTCATCAATGATGAGGAAGGCCTGGAGAAGATGGACACGCTCAATGCCAAAATGGATTTTGAAAAACAGGTGCAGCTGGCAGAGCAGGCACTGGAAGTCCTGAACACATATGAGCCGGAGAAAACATCCATGTTTTCCAGCCTGGAAGGGAAGGAACTCGTGGAGAAAGCCAGGTTTGATGAGGTCGTAGCTGAGAAAGAAGCGGTCATGGAGAAAGCAGAGATGCTGGTTTCCATGAGCCGGCAGATTTCCGAACACCAGTCGGAAATCCAGCGGCTGCAGAATCAGATCGAGTCGTTGACCCCCTGGCTGGCATTAGATGTGCCGATGGACTATGACGGTACGGTAACGACGGCCATGCTTTTGGGCACGATGCCGGCCGAGACGACTGTACAGAGTATCGAGGATCTGGTGAGGGATGAGAAGCCGGAGATCAGCGGCATCGATGTTGAGATCATAAGTCGGGATAAAGATGCCGTCTATCTGAGTGTACTGTGTATGCGCAGTGATGTGCAGGACGTGGAAGAAGCGCTGCGTTCCGGCGGATTTACGAGACCGTCCCAGGTCGTCGGACTGATCCCCGCGAAGGAAAAAGAACGCCTGGAAGAGGATGTTTCAAGGCAGGAGCTGGAGATCAAGGATCTGGAAGAAGAGATCAGGCGTAATGTGGATTCCCGCGAGGATTTAAAGATCATCAGCGATTACTTCCGTATGAGGGCCAATAAGTACGATGTACTGGGCACCATCCCGCAGTCGCAGAAGACATTTGTGATCAGCGGGTACATACCCAAAAAAGCGGCCCCGGCGGTAGAGAAAGAGATCGGCGATCATTATGACTGTGTCGTGGATATTGAAGAGGTCGGAGAAAAAGAAGAAGCGCCGGTAATCTTAAAGAATAACGGGTTCTCTTCCACCGTGGAAGGAATCGTAGCCTCTTACGGGCTGCCCAAAAAGGGAGAGATTGATCCGACCACGATCATGTCGTTCTTCTATGTATTTTTCTTCGGCATGATGTTATCCGACGCAGGGTATGGCATTCTGATCACGGTGGGATGTTTTGCGGCATTAAAGATCTGGCCGCGGATGAGCGCGAGTATGCATCAGACGTTGAAGATGTTCATGTTCTGCGGCATCTCCACGACGATCTGGGGACTTTTGTTCGGTGGCTTTTTCGGCGATGTGGTGGATGTGGTATCGGAGACTTTCTTTGGCGTAACGGTCACCATCAAACCGCTGTGGTTTGAGCCTTTAAATGATCCGATGCGGCTGTTGATTTATTCCCTGGCTTTCGGACTGATTCATCTGTTTGTAGGCCTGGGCCTGAAAGGATACACAGAATTAAAAGCCGGTCAGGTGAAGGACTTCTTCTGTGATGTGGTCCTTTGGTACTGCTTTTTGATCGGACTGTTGCTGATGCTGATTCCGTCAGATATTTTTGCCAGTATCCTGCAGGCAAAGGTTACCTTCCCGGGCTGGGTGAATGTACTGGCCATTATCTTAGCCGTCGGCGGCGCGATCGGACTGCTGCTGATGTCCGGCCGGACGCACAAGAATCCGGCGATACGGCTGGCGTATGGCGCTTATGATATTTATAATATTACCGGATGGCTTTCCGATGTGCTGTCCTACTCCCGTCTGTTGGCCTTAGGTCTTGCGACCGGCGTTATCGCTTCGGTTGTCAACCAGATGGGCAGTATGTTTGGGGCAGGCGTGATCGGAGCCATTGGATTTATCGTTGTATTTTTGATCGGGCACAGCTTAAACCTGGCGATCAACATGCTGGGTGCGTATGTGCACACGAACCGTCTGCAATATGTAGAATTTTTCCAGAAATTCTATGAAGGCGGCGGCGAACCTTTTGAACCATTTGAAACCAATACAAAATATGTAGATATTAAGGAGGAAACTTTATCATGAGTATTGTGGAAAATTTAGGACTTGTCTATGCATTACTTGGTGCAGCGATCGCAGTGTTGCTGGCAGGCGCGGGCTCCGCGATCGGAGTCGGTATTGCCGGTCAGGCGGCCGCCGGTGTGGTGACGGAGGATCCCAGTAAATTCGCCAGAGTGCTGATCATGCAGCTGCTGCCCGGCACGCAGGGTATTTACGGACTGCTGGTTGGATTTATTGTGCTCTCTAAAGTCGGTCTGTTAGGCGGCGGCGCAGCGTCCATTTCACCTGAGACTGGTCTTCTGATTCTGGCAGCCTGCCTGCCCATCGGCATCGTCGGTCTGATCTCCGGCAGATCCCAGGGCAAGACATCGGCAGCAGCCATCGGCATCGTAGCAAAGAAACCGGATCAGTTCGGTAAAGCCATGCTGTTCCCGGCCATGGTTGAGACATACGCAATTCTGGCACTTCTGATTTCTATTTTGGCCGTAACAGCAATTGAGGTGTAAAAATAACAAATCAGGAAAAGGAGTGCGAGAATATGGCTGGAATAGATAAAATGAAAGATCAGATCCTGGACGAGGCAAAAGCTTCTGCGGACGGTAAGATCAACGAAGCCAAAGCTCAGGCGGATGAAATCATCGAGCAGGCCCGCCAAGAGGCATTAAAAAGCCAGGAAAGCATCTCCAAGAAATCCGAAAACGACGTGGCAACGTATAAAGAACGTGTCGAATCATCCGCAGATCTGCAGAGACGGACCAGAATTCTGGAAGCGAAGCAGCAGATGATCTCGGACGTGATCGACAAAGCATATGAGTCGATCAGTACCATGGACACAGAGGATTATTTTTCCATGTTGCAGAAGCTGCTGGAGAAATATGCACTCCCGGAGGAGGGGGAAGTTTTCCTCTCCACGGCGGATGTAGAGAGAATGCCGGCAGGATTTGAGGAAGCAGCGGCGAAGATCGCTGCGGATAAAGGCGGAAGCCTTACCGTATCGAAGGAAGGAAGAAAGATCGAGAATGGATTCATTCTCGCCTACGGCGGTATTGAGGAAAACTGTACTTTAAGTGCCATGATGGACGACAAACGGGACGACATGACCGACCTCGTACAGAACATCCTGTTTTCATAGGGCGCAGCTTAAAGCAAGGAGGAGTAACATGAGTGAATTATATGCTTATGAGGTTGCGCGCATCCGGGCTTTGGAAGTTTCCCTGTTTTCCGATGCCACCATTGAGCAGCTGATCGCCTGCCCGAATTATGAAGAGTGTCTTGCCTTTCTGGCCGAAAAAGGCTGGGGGAGCACAGAGACGGAGGATAATGCGGAGGCAATGCTGAACGAGGAGGAGGAAAAGACCTGGCAGGTCATAAGAGAGATGCATATCGATATGGACAATTTCGATGTGCTCACCTACCCACAGCTTTTCCACAATCTGAAGGCGGCGATCAAGGAAGTGTGTACGGACGATACAGATATCCATATTTATTATGAGGATGTGGATATTCCGGGAAAAGAAATGCTGGAGATCGTCCGGGAGCACGATTTCGACAAACTGCCAAAGTTTATGCAGCCGGCGGCGAATGAAGCGTTTGACACCATGCTGCATACAGGGGATGGTCAGCTATGTGATGTGATCATCGATAAGGCGACGCTGGATTCGGTTTATGAAGCGGGACGTGCATCGAAGGAACCGATCATTCAGGATTACGCGGAGTCCACGGTGGCGGTAGCGGATATCAAGATCGCGGTACGGGCGCAGATGACCTCAAAATCAATAGAATTTATGAAACGGGCGATGGCAGAATGTGAGAGCGTCAATGTAGATACACTTGCCAAGGCAGCCTTAAGCGGATCGGATGCGATTCGGGATTATCTACTGAGTACATCCTATGCAGAAGGGGCGCAGGCTTTGGAAGAATCTCCCTCCGCTTTTGAGCGCTGGTGTGACAATCAGATCATTGAAACGATCACCCCGCAGAAATACAACGCATTTACATTAGGGCCGGTCATTGCCTATGTAATTGCCAGACAAAACGAGATTAAAACGGTACGAATCATTCTTTCCGGCAAATTAAATGGTTTACCGGACGATTCCATCCGGGAAAGGGTAAGGGAAATGTATGTATAAGATTGCAGTTATCGGCGATTATGACAGTATCTACGGTTTTGCAGCACTGGGTCTTGAGACATTTCCGGTGACTGCCCAGGAAGAAGCCCAGGAGACGCTGCATAATCTGGCAAACAATGGTTATGGCGTGATCTATATCACGGAAGCGTGGGCAGAAAAGTTGAAAAATGAAATTGCAAAATATCAGGACCGTATCGTTCCTGCGATCATTCAGATCCCCGGCGTATCCGGGAACACAGGCGCAGGCATTGAGGGGGTCAAGAAATCCGTTGAGACGGCCGTCGGTTCCGATATTCTATTTTCTTAGAAAGGTAAGGTGATTCGTCCAAATGAGTAGTACAGGAACGATTAAAAAAGTAGCAGGGCCGCTGGTCGTGGCTACCGGGATGAGAGATGCCAATATGTCTGACGTGGTGCGTGTCAGCGACCAGCGTCTGATCGGTGAGATCCTTGAGATCCACGGAGACGAGGCATCCATTCAGGTATATGAGGAGACCTCAGGCCTGGGGCCGGGGGAGCCGGTAGAATCTACAGGTGCTCCCATGTCCGTGGAATTAGGCCCCGGACTGATAACCAGTATTTACGATGGCATTCAGCGTCCGCTGGATTCCATTATGGAAATGACCCAAAGTAACAACCTGCAGCGGGGCGTTGAAGTACCTGCCCTTAATCGGGAGAAGAAATGGGATTTCGCGCCGGTTGCCAATGTAGGGGATGAAATGGGCCCCGGCGATATCTTAGGCACCGTTCAGGAAACCGCGATCGTCGAGCAGAAGATCATGGTTCCCGTTGGGGTGGAAGGCACGTTAAAAGAGATCAGACCCGGGGAGCATACGGTAGAGGAGACCGTTGCCGTCATTGAGACCGAAGATGGCGATAAAGAACTCACCATGATGCAGAGATGGCCGGTCAGAAGAGGACGTCCGTATGTAGAGAAGCTGGCGCTGAATACTCCTCTCATCACCGGTCAGAGAGTAATCGATACATTCTTCCCCATCGCCAAGGGCGGTGTGGCAGCCGTACCCGGGCCTTTCGGAAGCGGCAAGACCGTCATTCAGCATCAGCTGGCCAAGTGGTCAGAGGCAGACATTGTCGTCTACATCGGCTGTGGAGAGCGTGGAAATGAGATGACGGATGTATTGAATGAATTCCCGGAACTGAAAGATCCCAAGACCGGTCGTTCCCTGATGGAGCGGACCGTGTTGATCGCCAATACATCGGATATGCCGTTTGCAGCCCGTGAGGCTTCCATTTATACCGGCATTACCATTGCAGAATATTTCCGTGACATGGGTTATTCTGTAGCCTTGATGGCAGACTCCACCTCCCGTTGGGCCGAGGCTCTTCGTGAGATGTCCGGCCGTCTGGAAGAGATGCCCGGTGAGGAAGGTTATCCGGCATACTTAGGATCCCGTCTGGCAGAGTTCTATGAGCGGGCCGGACACGTGATATCCTTAGGAAAAGATAAAAGAGAAGGCGCCCTGTCAGTGATCGGTGCCGTATCGCCGCCCGGTGGTGATACATCCGAGCCGGTGTCCCAGGCCACACTTCGAATCGTGAAGGTCTTCTGGGGACTGGATGCAGGGCTTGCAGCAGAGCGGCATTTCCCGGCCATCAACTGGCTGACCAGTTATTCTCTGTATGACTTGGGAAATTGGTTTAACGAAGAAGTAGCATCCGACTGGATGGCGGATCGTCAGGAAATGATGAGTCTTCTGCAGGATGAAGCAGAACTGCAGGAGATCGTGCAGATGGTCGGCATGGATGCCTTATCTCCGACAGAACGTCTGAAGATGGAGGCGGCGGCTTCCATTCGTGAGGACTTCCTGCAGCAGAACTCCTTCGATGATGCCGATACATACACACCGCTGCACAAGCAGTATCTGATGATGAAACTGGTCCTTGCTTTCTATGATCTGTGCTCCGATGCTATGAAGAAAGGGGCCGATGTGGAGGCCATGATCAAGATGCCTGTCCGTGAGCGGATCGGACGTTATAAGTATACACCGACGGACGATGCCGATGCCGAGTATGACAAGATCATGGATGAACTGAATGAACAGATCGCAGATTCATTTGTAAAGGAGGACTTCTAATTATGCCAAAGGAATATAGAACCATACAGGAAGTTGCCGGACCACTGATGATGGTCAAAGGAGTCGAGGGCGTTGCCTACGACGAACTGGGCGAGATTGAACTTGCCAACGGAGAGAAACGGCGCTGTAAAGTACTGGAAGTCGATGGTTCGGATGTCGTCGTACAGTTGTTTGAGAATGCCAGCGGCATTAACTTAAGCGACAGTAAGGTGCGTTTCCTCGGGCGGAGCATGGAGTTAGGCGTATCCAGCGATATGCTGGGCCGTGTCTTTGACGGACTGGGCCGTCCGATCGACGGAGGCCCGGAGATCCTTC
>Ga0192241_10203_pt1 | contig 32543 bp, 38 predicted proteins | sample Koala_Koa27_I3_FD_131239 | JGI IMG/M metagenome (GOLD analysis project Ga0192241, IMG submission 131239) | Enriched cells from koala feces incubated with labeled cellulose particles, San Francisco Zoo, California, United States - Koala_Koa2-7_I3 ... | reverse complement strand
TATATTTGTATCCGTCCTTTACCAACGCTCTTTGCTGATTGGAGTAGGACAGGAACAGGTCTTCCCGATGCTTGTCTGTCTTTCCTTCCAGGATGGGTTTCAGCGAGCGTCCTGTTACGGATGCGGGGATCTCTATTCCTGTCAGTTCACAGAGGGTGGGGTAGATGTCGTATAAATAGCATAACGCCTCTGAATTTCTGCCTTTCTTCTGGGTGCGGGGATCGATGATCACCATTGGCACTGCTATGCTATGTTCGTATAGGCTCTGTTTGCCCAATAGTCCGTTCTGTCCCATGGCAAGTCCATTGTCCGAGGCGAATACGATGATGGTATTGTCACGTTTTCCTGAGGCATCCAGTGCTTCAAGCACTCTTCCTATCTGAGTGTCTACTTCGCTTACCATGCCATAGTATGAGGCAAGTTCGTTTTGTATCTGCTGGGTGGTGCGTGGCGGAGGCAGGATCAGTTCGTCACGTATGTCCAGTTCCCCATTGTCAAACGGATGTTGGGGGAGGAAGTTTCCGGGTACGGTGATGTTCTTTGAAGTGTATTTCTTTCCGTAATCCGGCGATTGGTTTCGCGGATCATGCGGTGAGGTGAAGGAAACGAATGCCAGGAAAGGCGTTTTATCCTGTGGGGTACTTTTCAGGAAATCAACGGCGGCATCGGCAAACATTTCGGAAGAAAATTTATCGCCGGTGAAGGTTGCCTCTTTTCCGTATTGCCCTGTTGCATCATAATGATTCAGGCGTGGCGAGCAATGCCCGTTTTGCTCATAGGGATGCATTCCTCCGAAGAATATATTTTCACCTTCGGCAAAGGAGCGATTGAAGGATGCGAAGTCCGAGTGCCATTTGCCTGTTGCAAAGGTGCGGTATCCGTGGGCACGCAGGTTTTCGGGGAAGGTGGTCTGTTATTCGGGAATCTTTTGTCCGTCGCTTTGTATTTCAAATACTCCTCTTCCGGTCATCAGCATGGCGCGGCTGGGCATAGATAATGCGCCACACAATGCGCCGTTGGTGTAGGTGTGGTTAAAGTTTACGCCTTCCGTTATCAGTCTGTCTATATGGGGAGTGGATACATCTTTATTTCCCAATGCTGCGATGGCGTCTCCCTGCATATCGTCTACCAGGATAAACAGAATGTTGGGTTGTTCCTGTTTTTCTTTGGGCTGGCATCCGCAAATGGATAGCCCGATTAGTGCGGCGGAAACAAAGGTTTTAGTGTTCATCATAAATTATTTTGTTTTTAGTATTTCGATCAGGATAGAATTGCATGGAATGTTTTTCATGGTATCTCTTTCCTCATCTTGTACTTAGTCTCTCGGGATAGGAAGAAACCTCCGGTTTCACACCGCGAAAAATCTTTTTCACACCGCGAAAAAATATTATCTCGGTGTGAAACCAGGTGTTTCATTGCTTCTTATAAATGCTACATATCTTCGTTTGCTTGCTGCATCTCGGTTTGTAGCTTGATTAGAATTCGAACTTTTCTAACTTCATAGCTCCCAGCTCTTGCAATTTAGGAACCAAAGTCACAAAGTGCTCTGCCTTTTCGTGAGCCGACAATGATTCGGCATCTTTCCAGGTTTCACAAATCATAAGGACATCCTTGCGGGTAGCGCTTTCAAAGACATCATAGGCAATACAGCCATTGTCTTTTACGGATTGTGCTACCAGTTCTTGGGCTGTAGCCAAGGCTGCACTGCGATTACTCTCGTTTACTTGAATAAAAACATTTAATCTAATCATATTCGTATTATTTATAGGTGAATAAAATGTTTACTTATCTTCTCATGAACTCATCCTTCCGCCTCATTCTTCTTTGCATCTTAAATTTGAAGTTCCACATGGGTTGCAGAATATCAAATACCGGAAGCAGCGTATAGAATTTGCGTTCATTCAAATCTTTGGACGCTTTTCTGAAAACCACGAGTTGCATCACAAAACGTAGTATCCACAGCAGAACGCCAATGCCCAAAGTAATCCATTGATGGAACAGAATGCCGAGAACAATGATAGCAACAGTGACGGCATAAAACAGCAGTCGGCTGAAAGTCTCGAACCCCATCAAATAGCGTGCCGCACCCTTAAAGTAACGGCTGGTAGCCATATAGCTGATTTTCTCCTCACAACAAATCCTTTTATACTTGGGCGTTGATATTCTCATCACACTTTCCGCACTGGTTTCTACACGGGTGTTATGTGCATTGGCAGTTTCGTTGATAAAGAGATCATCTTCTCCGCGTTGCAGATTCAAGTGGGAGGAAAATCCCTTCTGCTTATAGTATAACGATTTTCTATAAGCAAGGTTGCGTCCTGTCCCCATATACGGGTGGCCGGATATAGCCATGCCCAGATAACGCATGGAATTTAGCAAGGTATCAAATGTAATTTTCTTGTTGAACCACCCCGATGTCTTTTCATAATTGCTATATCCCAATACAATTTCCGTGGTGGGCGTAAAGTTACGCGCCATCTGTCTCAGCCATTGATTGCTTTGAGGGCGGCAATTGGATTCGGTAAATACCAGCCAGTCATGGCGGCTTGCCTTGATCCCCATGGTAATCCCCAGTTTCTTATGACTGATGTAGCGTGCGCTGTCTGGAATGAATGTGTGGTAAAGGTTGGGATACTTGTCCTCTAGTAATTTCAATGCATCGCCACAATCATCTGCCGCGCGGTCGTAAATGACGATTACTTCAAATTCGGGATAATCCTGCTCCAAAATAAGCGGGAGGTTTTCCTGCAATTCATTAGCGGCATCTTTGGCGACAATGATAACGGATAGGGGAGGGTTATCTGTATTTATGGTGGATTTTACTTTTTTGCAATGTGTATGTATCTTGTTATACACCCCCAGGTAATAAATGGCCCGCGTGATGAATAGAGCTCCGGACGCTGCCGGCAAGATTGTAAATAGTTCCATGTATGTCTGTATTAAAACTGCTACAAAAATACAGCAAATAATTGAATTGTGGCAGGATAAAAATTCTTCTTTTATTCAGATACGGCATTTTAATTATAATTTAATGTTAAATTGCCGTATTGGGGAACAATGTTCCGGTATAATTGCTATATTTAGAGTAGTTAACTGAACTTTATAAAAAATCCTGACCAACGGGCAAACATTATGAGAATACAATTTGAGATTAAAGAAGGTTTGGTCAATATACTTGACTAACTTATGAATTCCGATTTTTGGGCTGCGGAAATCAAGGAAGATGAGTCAGGAAAGAAAACTATCAAAATTAAGGACTTAACTTACAACTTAGAAGCCGTGGCCGAAGTGAAGGATAATGAGATTTTTATAAAGACCGCATTGTCCAAGTATACTTACCGCATTTATAAAGTAAAAGATGAATGCTGGTGTGAATATGTGGGAGCCTATCGTGGTTTGCTGGAACAGAGGCTTCTTCCGATGATTACTCCAAAAGAAAATTTATTGGAATGCGAAGTGCTGGATAGCTCCATACTGGGAGGGAAGCAAAAAACTTTGCGAGAGTATGCAGAAGATAATCTGAAGTTGAAAAAATTCCGTGAACAGAACTTTGGAGATACCGGATTTTCGAAAGCAGACCATCCACGCCGTGTGTATGATGAATTTATTAAAGAGGACTTTATTCCGGGAAGTAAATAAAAAAATAGCGCCGTTTCTTGAAAAGCGGCGCTATCCTTTTTATTTATAGGGCTTATACCAGTTCTTCCGAAGTATATCCCTGTGGCAATGCGCGGCAATTATAAGCCGATGCCATGATTTCACCATACGCTCCTGCGGAACGGAGGGCGAACAAGTCACCGCGGTGTGCCTTGTTCAAATCAATGGCTTTGCCGAATACATCTGATGATTCGCAGATAGGGCCTACTACATCGTATGTTTCTACGGGTTCTTCCGAAGTGATGTTTTCAATCTTATGATATGCTTGATACAGAGCAGGGCGGATTAAATCGGTCATACCTGCATCGAGGATAGCGAACTGCTTGTTTGTTCCCTGTTTCACATAGATTACTTTACTGATGAGGCTGCCGCATTGTCCCACTACGGCACGTCCCAATTCAAAGTGCAATGTCTGTTGAGGACGCAGCTTCAAGTGCTTGTGGTAAGTGGCGAAGTATTCTGCAAAGTTGGGAATGGGCTGGCGATTGGGGTGTGAGTAGTCTATGCCCAGTCCGCCGCCTACATTGATATGTTCTACGATAATCTGACGGGCATATAGCTTTTCCTGCAATTCGTTTACACGGTTGCACAATGCTACGAAGTCGCCCATGTCCAGAATTTGTGAACCGATGTGGAAATGCAGGCCCACGAACTTCATATGGGGCAAAGTTTCTGCCATATCAATCACCTTATTCATATCTTCCATGCTGATGCCGAATTTGTTTTCAGCCAGTCCGGTAGTGATATTGGCATGGGTATGTGCGCCTACATTGGGGTTGATACGGAAAGCTACGCGGGCAATTTTGCCTTTGGCAGCGGCCAGTTCGTTGATAACTTCCAGTTCGGGTACGGATTCTACATTGAAGCAGAAAATATCATAATCCAGCCCCAGGTTGATTTCCCGGTCTGTCTTACCCACACCTGCATATACTATTTTGTTTGCCGGGAATCCGGCTTTGATAGCTGCGCTGATTTCTCCGCCGCTTACGCAGTCGGCTCCCAAGCCGCTTTCGCGAATAATGGTCAGGACTTTATGGTTGGCATTGGCCTTCACGGCATAATGCACGCAGAAATTGTTGTATTTGCCTGCTTCCTTATTTATGCACGACAAGGTTTCGCGCAGTACATTGACATCGTAATAGTAGAAGGGAGTTTCCAACTCTCTAAACTTGTTTACGGGGAATGTTCCTTTCATATTGTATTTCCTTTTAGTTATATGTGACGAAAAACGCTTTCATTGTTTTAGGATGAAAGCGTTTCTCAAAAAAAATGTATTTTATTTATTGTTGAATAAATGATCGCTTAATGACTGTAGGGCTTTCTTCTCATCTGCTTCACGAATCAGGAAGGAGATGTTGTAGTTGCTACCGCCGAATGAGATCATTCGTACCGGTATGTCGCGCATCGCATCCAGTGCTTTTGCTTCGAAACCTACGTTCTCCCATTCCAAGTCACCTACCACGCAGATGATGCACATATCATGGTCTACGGTTACTGTTCCGTATTTCTTCAGGTCGTCCAAGATCTCGTTCAGGTGCTTGGTGTTATCAATAGATACGGAAACACCCACCTCTGAAGTACAGATCATGTCGATAGAAGTCTGATAGCTTTCAAAGATCTCGAATACCTTGCGCAAGAAACCGTGAGCCAGCAACATGCGGCTTGATTTAATCTTGATGGCAGTGATATTGTCTTTTGCAGCAACAGCTTTGATTTTGCCTTTTTCCGTATCGTTAGAAATCAATGTACCCGGAGCAGTAGGTTCCATGGTGTTGAGCAGACGAACAGGGATATTGGCATATTTGGCAGGTTGCACACAAGTGGGGTGCAGAATCTTGGCACCGAAGTAAGCCAACTCGGCAGCTTCTTCAAAGTGCAGATGGCGCACGGGTGATGTCTTGTCTACAATGCGCGGGTTATTATCATGCATACCGTCGATGTCTGTCCATATCTGGATTTCGGAAGCATTTACGGCAGCACCGATCAATGAAGCGGTGTAGTCGCTGCCACCACGTTGCAGGTTATCAATTTCACCGTATGCATTGCGGCAGATAAATCCTTGAGTGATGTATATTTCAGCATCCGGATGTATTTCCAGTTGTGCAGCCAGTTTCTCCTTAATATATACGGGATCGGGCTCTGCATTCTTGTCTGTACGCATATATTCCAATGCGGGCAGCAATACTGCATTCACGCCTTGTTCCTGCAAGTAATTGGTAACCATGTTGGTAGAGATCAACTCGCCCTGTGCCAAGATTACTTTTTCTTCGAACAGCGTGAAAATATCTTTAGTATAAGAACGAATATAATCGAACTGCGCTTTTATAAATTCCTGTGTTTTCTGTTTATACTCGTCAGTAGAATAAAGTTCATTAACGTGCTGTTTATACTTAGCCTCCAGTCTGTTAATGATTTCATTCGCACCTTCGGGATTTTTCTTGTACAGATAATCCGAAATTTCAACCAACGTGTTTGTTGTTCCAGACATAGCTGAAAGCACAACAATCTTCTTTTCACCGTCGGTAATTAATTTGGCTACTTCTTTCATTCTTTGTGCAGAACCGACAGAAGTACCTCCAAACTTTAAAACTTTCATCTTTCGTTTCGTATTTTAATTGTTCTTATTAGATAATTAAGCGTGCAAATATACAAATAAGACTGCAAATATCAGCATTTTAGCGATTATATTTATCATTCATCTGTTGATTCTGTAGTTTCTTTGGTTGCACTTGCCGGTTTTTCTTCTTTTTCCGGTTCGTTTTGGCTTCTTTCTATCCGATTGTACTCGTTGGTAGCCTCCTTTATCTGATGGTTTTCAAAACGATAAACAACTCCGGGATATTCGGAAAGCAAGTTCAGATTGTGCGTGGTCATCATGATGGCCGAGCCTGTGGCACAGATGGATTTCAGAAGTTCCACAATCTTTCGTCCGGTTTCCACGTCCAGGTTTCCGGTGGGTTCATCGGCAAGGATGATGTCCGGTCTGTTCAGGATGGCGCGGGCAATGACGATGCGTTGCTGCTCTCCGCCGGATAGTTCGTTGGGCATTTTGTATCCTTTGCCGGTCATGTCTACCTGGTCCAGCACTTCTTCGATCCGTGCCTTGATGGTTGCTTTGTTTGTCCATCCGGTAGCGCGTAACACAAAGCTGAGGTTGGCATGCACGGTGCGATCCGTCAATAATTGGAAATCCTGGAATACGATTCCCAGGCGGCGGCGCAGTTCGGGGATGTGTTTCCGCTTGATGTTGGCCATGTTATAGCCCAACACTTCGGCTTCCCCCGACTGGATGTCCAGTTCTCCGTAGATGGTTTTTAGCAAAGATGTTTTTCCGGAACCTACTTTTCCAATGAGGTAAACGAATTCCCCTTTGTTCAGTTCCAAATTCACATCTTCCAGTACTCCCAACTCTTGCTGGTTGATGTTTACGTTTTTATATCGAATGAGTGGTTCGTCCATAGTTTAGTGTTTTTTCCACGAAGCGCTGTGACGTTCTTTCAATTCACGAGCAAGGTCTTCCAGGCGGTAGCCTTTTGATGTAAGCAGCACAATCATGTGATAAATCAGGTCGGCTCCTTCATAAATCAAGCGTTTATCAGTGCCGTTGCATGCTTCGATTACTGTTTCTACGGCTTCTTCGCCTACTTTTTGCGCCATTTTGTTTACGCCGGACTGGAATAGGCTGGTGGTGTATGAACCTTCGGGCATTTCTGCGTGGCGGCGGTCAATGAAGTCTTGCAGTTCTTTGAGGAACATAATGTCTTCTGTGTTTTCTTCTCCCCAACAAGTATCGGTTCCGGTATGGCATACGGGGCCTACAGGGTTTACCTTAATTAATAAGGTGTCTTTGTCGCAGTCTTCTTTGATAGAGACTACATTTAAAAAGTTTCCACTTTCTTCTCCTTTGGTCCACAAACGGTTTTTGGTGCGGCTGAAGAAGGTTACTTTATTCGTTTCTACGGTTTTTTGGTAAGCTTCTTCGTTCATAAAACCCAGCATCAGCACTTTGTTTGTGCTGTTGTCTTGTATGATAGCAGGGATTAACCCGTTCATTTTTTCAAAATCCAAATCCATTTTCTTCTATTTTTTTATGTTGTTTTTCTTTTATTATGATGTAACATTGCACAACTTTCCGGAGAACATCTCCCTTAAATCCCCCTTCAGAAGGGGGAGGGTTGCGCGTTGCTATAATCTCACATTAATTCCTTGCTGGCAAAGATACTGTTTTAATTCGGGAATTTTAATTTCTCCGAAGTGAAAAACGCTGGCAGCTAGTGCGGCATCTGCTTTTCCTTTCACAAAAGTATCGCGGAAATGCTCCATGCAGCCGGCACCACCGGACGCGATTACCGGAATGGTCAGCGAATCGGCAAGGGTGGAGAGGGCTTCGTTGGCATAGCCGGTCTTTACTCCGTCATGGTTCATGCTGGTGAACAGGATCTCTCCGGCACCACGGCTGTTTACCTCTTTTGCCCAGTCAAATAGGTACTTGTCTGTTTCTATGCGTCCACCGTTCAGGTAGCATTTCCAGCCCTCTTCCGTTTGCTTGGCATCAATAGCAACTACGCAAACCTGTGAGCCGAAATGCTTGGCTATCTCGTCTACCAAATTGGGGTTGCGAATGGCTGATGAGTTAATGGAAACTTTGTCTGCGCCTGCACTCAGTAAGCGGTCTACATCACTTAATTCGTTGATGCCGCCGCCCACGGTGAACGGAATGCTGATATTGGCTGCTACCCGTTTTACCAAATCAGTAAATGTCTTGCGGCCTTCGTGGCTGGCGGTAATATCCAGGTAAACCAATTCGTCTGCTCCTTGCTCGCTATAGGCACGGCCCAGTTCTACAGGATCGCCTGCTTGGCGCAGGTTTACAAAGTTGGTTCCCTTTACGGTCTGTCCGTCCTTGATGTCCAGGCAGGGGATGATTCTTTTTGCTAACATACTTACATTCTTACATAAAGCGATTTAATTCCTTCAAGGTGATTTTGCCTTCGTATAGCGCTTTGCCGAATACAACGGCCGGGATTCCGGCTATTTCCAGGTCAATAATATCTCGAATGCAGCTTACGCCTCCACTGGCTATGAGGTGCATATCCGGGAATTGTGCCAATATTTCTTTGTGCAAATCAGTGGAGGGACCTTGCAGCATACCGTCACGACTGATGTCTGTGCACAATACTTTGAAGATTCCTTCTTTGGTATATTCTTTCAGGAAAGGCATTAATTCCTGACGGCTTTCCTCTTTCCAGCCGTTTACAGATATTTTATTGTCCTTTACATCGGCTCCCAAGATGATTTTTTCATTTCCATATTGGCCTAGCCATTTCTTGAAAAGTCCGGGATTCTTTACGGCTACGCTGCCCAATGTTACCATTTGTGCACCGTTGTCAAAAGCGATAACCAAATCTTCATCCGTCTTGATGCCTCCTCCGAAGTCAATCACCAGGGAAGTGCGACAGGCTATTTGTTCCAATACCCGATAATTTACTACATGATGCGAAGCGGCTCCATCCAGATCGACAACATGCAGGCGATGGATGCCATGTGCTTCAAATTCTTTGGCAACCTCTACCGGATTCTCGTTATATACCTTCTGTGTATTATAGTCCCCTTGGGAAAGGCGGACACATTTTCCATCAATAATATCGATGGCAGGAATTAACTCTATCATAATTCTGATTCTTATTACACCTTATTATATTATCATGTAACGGTTCACAATTCTAAAAAGTTTTTCAAGATTCGTTCACCCACGGCTCCACTCTTTTCGGGATGAAATTGCGTTGCATAGAAATTATCTTTATGCAATGCCGAGCTGTAGGGGAGGATATATTCTGTTTGTGCCGCCGTAAACTCATTCAAAGGTACATAGAAGCTGTGTACAAAGTAGACAAATTCTTCCTTGGTGAAACCTTTGAACAGATCGCTTCTCACGTGGGCCAGGGTATTCCATCCCATATGGGGCACCTTGTCCTCGTGGCGCGATGGCTTGAACAGCTTTACGTCTGTGTCGAAAATGCCCAGACAGTCCACATTCCCTTCTTCGGAATGGCGGCACATCAGTTGCATACCAAGGCAGATGCCCAGTACAGGCTGCTTCAGGTTTTTGATAACTTCATCCAGTCCGTGTTGCCGGAGATGATTCATAGTAGTTTCCGCTTCGCCCACTCCGGGGAAGATCACTTTGTCAGCACTCATTAATATTTCCTTATCGGAAGTGATGGTTGCCTCTACTCCAAGACGCTTTAAAGCATAGTTTACTGAGTAGATATTTCCTGCATTATATTTTACGACAGCAATTTTCATCAGCTAAAGATAACGGTTTTATTTTTATAAGCCAATACTTTTCGGTCAATATGTTTCTGTACGGCGCGTGAAAGGACTATTTTTTCCAAATCTTTACCCTTACTTACCAGTTCCTGAACGGTATCCTTGTGGGTGATGCGTACCACATCTTGTTCGATGATAGGTCCGGCATCCAGTTCGGTGGTTACATAGTGGCTGGTTGCGCCAATGATTTTCACACCTCGTTCAAATGCTGCATGATAAGGTTTTGCTCCCACGAATGCAGGCAAGAATGAGTGGTGGATGTTGATGATACGGTTGGGATATGCTTCAATCATCTGTTCGGAGATAACTTGCATATAGCGTGCCAATACGATAAAGTTGATATGGTGTTTTGCCAGCAGTTCCAGTTCTGCTTGCTCTTGTTCCATTTTATTCTCTTTGGTAATGGGGAAGAGATAGAAAGGAATGCCGAAACGCTCTGCTACGTGTTGCAGGTCGGGATGGTTACTTATAATAAGAGGTATTTCCACATTCCACTCTCCGGCAGTATAGCGTGCCAGCATATCAAACAGGCAATGTGACATCTTGGATACGAAAATAGCCATTTTCGGTTTTACGTCCGAGAAGTAGAGGCGGAATTTCATTTCATATTTCTGTGCATACAGTGTTTCGAAGTAGTCTTCTATTTTATCTTTAGGAATAAAGAAATCCTTTATTTCCCATTCTATACGCATAAAAAATATATTTTCCACATGGTCCACATACTGGTCCAGGTAGACAATATTGCCTCTGTTAATCGTAATAAAGTTTGTTACTTCTGCCAAAATACCCGGTTGATCGGGGCAGTGCAACAATAATTTTGCAGTTGTATTCATCTTTTTCCCTAATTTTCGATTTTAATCTATTGAGTGCGCAAAAATAGCGAATTATTGCCAATAAGCTAAATTTTATAACAAGAAGTTTGTGGAAAAGATCAAAATAATAACAATATCGTAATTGGGTAAGGAAGGAGAGAAGAGAGGGAAGAAAATATTTTTGTAGGGTTTTTGCCAAAATGCTTGCAGATTTAAAAATAATGCGTACCTTTGCACCCGCAATCGAGAGAGAAAGCGTTTAAAGAAAGACAATTTGAAATATTGGTGCGTTAGTTCAGTTGGTTAGAATACATGCCTGTCACGCATGGGGTCACGGGTTCGAGTCCCGTACGCACCGCTTTTTTTTATTCATCATGTTTTTTGAGTCATTGGTGCGTTAGTTCAGTTGGTTAGAATACATGCCTGTCACGCATGGGGTCACGGGTTCGAGTCCCGTACGCACCGCCAAAGCAAATAGCAAATTAGAGCAAAGCTCTGAAATTCAAGGATTTCAGAGCTTTTTCTTTTTCTCCACTTCAGCAAAAATAGCAACTTAAAGCAGTTTTATATTGTTAATTCGTGATGAGGTATTCATTTGGCGGCGATGGCTTCTTCTGAAGATTTTATGAAAAGAGTTAACCTGGTTCCTCCTTGTTTAAAATAGTATTCATATCTCTCTCTTTTCCATTTTAAAACACTATCTTTGTTTCAACTAAAAATAATTTGCTTTATGAGAGTGAAATACTTATTGTTGTTGTCTATATTAACATTTATGTTCGTCGGTTGCGAGGATAAGGATGCAGATTTAGACATCATAGGAATATCTGAATCATCTTCCAATGTGATTAAGGGTGATGGTGAAAAGCTGGAAGTAGAGGTCAGGTGTGCTGGGGCATGGGCTGTATCTTCTAAGCCAAATTGGTGTAAAGTTGCTCCGGAGTCCGGTTCCGGCGACCAGATACTTACTATAACCGTTGATGCCAATCTGGAAACTTCCACAAGAACGGGGGAGATGAAAATTTCTTCCGGCAGCAACAGTAAGAGTATCCGGTTCAGTCAGACTCCTGCTGATATTTCTGCTGAGGCATATCATTATGATCTGCCTGTTATTTTTCATGTTATGTACAAAGATAAGAGTGATGATCTGCAATATGTCGATGCAGACCGCTTGTCCGAGATACTTGGCATAGTCAATAAGCTCTATCAGAATAAAAGTAAAAGTGTGGATATGAATCTGACATTTACACTTGCAACGACCAATCTGGAAGGAAAGAAACTGGATATTCCGGGTGTGGAATATATTCTGTGGCCGGATAGTTATCCTATTGACTGTGATTTGTTTATGAAAGACGATGAAACAAACGGCGGAAAAGGATATGTGAAATATTTATGGGATCCCAATCAATATATTAATGTAATGATTTACAATTTCAAAGAAGATCTTGAAACGAAGACAACAACATTGGGAATTTCTCATTTGCCTTTTACTACTACAGGCTTTAATTCCTTGAAAGGGCTTAATGAAGTTGATGAGTCTTATTTGGAACTTAAGAACTTGTCATTCCCGTATTGTGTCTCTATTAACAGTTTTTTTATTTACCAACAATCGGACTCCAAGAAATATAACCCTGCTGACGTAACCGTAACATTGGCGCATGAGTTGGGATATTATTTGGGGCTGCATCATGTATCTTCAGAGAGTAAAGACGGGGGATGTGAAGATACTGACTATTGTGAGGATACGCCAAGTTATAATAAAGAGGAATATGATAATTATTATGCGTATGCGATTGGACATATACCAAATGATAAATTATTCGAGACTTTAGTAAAACGCAATAGCTGTGAGAATAATAGCTTTATCTCTTATAATATAATGGATTATTCTGTCAGTTGCTCTGATCAGTTCACTCGGGATCAATATAATCGTGTTCGTCACGTCTTGGCATATAGTCCACTGATTCCGGGACCCAAGAAAGGACAAGGTCGTGCACGTTCGGCAGCTGAAGGATTCTTGAAATTACCGATACGTGTCGTGAAATAAGGATAACAGAATAAGGGCATAGGCTATCTGTCTTGAACAAATAAATGCAGAAGGGCGTTTAGTGGGGGAAACTTACTAAACCCTGGAAGCAATGAAGAAATTATTTGTTTTTGTGTTTACTGCCGTCACTTTGCTGTCGTGCAGTGATGATGATAGTGATAATAATGGTAATCTCGGTTTACCTACGGTCAGTAGCTCTGTCCCTGTATATCAAAACCTAAAAGTGGAATACAACGATACAAAAAAAGCAAACCGATGTATCTGCCAATTTCCTAAAGAGTAATGCAGAGGGGGCATATATCAGTCTGTCTGCTCCTTCCTCTGTAATGTTTAATAATCAGCAACCGTCTTTCTCTACGGACGAACCCTACCTCTATACTTCTACTTTTTCCGGCGAGAAAGAGGTGACGTTTACGCTTACCCGTCGGCAGGGAGAAGTCTATACCAATACGGTTACTCCGGATGGGTATGCTTTTCCGGAAATAGTGGGATTGGATGCTATCAGTTTACAGTCCGGAACATTCTTTGTGTGGATGGGCAAAGCCGTAGGAGAGGGGGAGACGGTAGAAGTGCGCATCAAGACTGATGCTCAGGAATACACCTTTCAGGCAACTGAGGCAGGGAGTATAGGTGTAGAGATTAAATTCCCTTCCACTGCAAAAGCCGGACAGGCGGAGTTTTATGTAAGCCGCATACAGATTAAGGATTTGCAACAAGATGATAAAGGTGCGGGTGGAGAAATAACTGTGGTTTATACAAATGAGCAAGAGATTACTTTGGATTAAGTGATACACTTTCTACCCATTCCTGTAAATATTTTATGTAGGGGCGGAATATCTTCCGCCCGATGGCATCTGTAAAAGCAATAAAGCAGATTTCTATGTTGTCGGGCGGAAAATATTCCGCTCCTACGCTTAATGATCGTAAAGTGATATTTAAAATTACTTTTTGAGATACCCACTTATTTTTCTTTTTTTCTTTATCTTTGCGATGACAACTTAAATCAAGATCATTACATATCAAGAATATAAAGAACAATTATGAAAAACCTCAGATTCACTTTCTCCGTCCTATTGACTGCTTCCTTTAGTATGCAGGGGCTTGCCCAAAGAGAAAACATACTTATCAATCAGGATTGGAATTTCCGTTTTTCCCATCAGATAAACCATAGCTCGGCACGTCGGGTAGACTTGCCCCACACATGGAATGCACAAGATGCATTAAGCGGCAAGATAGATTATAAGCGTGGTATCGGTAATTACACAAAGAATATTTTCATCCGTCCCGAATGGAAAGAAAAACGCTTGTTCCTGCGTTTTGAAGGAGCAAACAGCGTAAGTAATGTCTTTGTAAATGGCAAACAGATAGGCGAACATCGCGGGGGATATGGTGCATTTATCTTTGAGATAACCGATAAAGTGAACTATGGAAAGGATAATTCCATCCTGGTGCGTGTTAATAATGGCGAGCAACTGGATGTAATGCCATTGGTGGGCGATTTCAATTTCTATGGCGGCATCTATCGGGATGTACACTTGCTGCTCACCGAGGATATTTGCATCTCTCCATTGGATTATGCCTCTCCCGGTATTTATCTGATGCAGAAACAAGTCACAGACAAGCAAGCAGACATTTGTGCACGTATCAACCTGTCCAATGGGACTGCACAACCCCAAAAGGCTATCCTCAAACTACAAATAAATGAAGGTGCAAAGACCGTTTATGAATCAGAAAAGGAAGTAACCATTGCTCCCCGTACCACCGTACAGCCCGAAAATATGGAGTTCACTTTAAGCAATCCCCATTTGTGGAATGACACTCAAGATCCGTTCATGTATCAGGCTGTGGTTACCTTGTCCAAAGACGGTAAGGAACTGGATAAAGTGGAACAACCATTGGGACTGCGTTATTATACTACTGATGCCGATAAGGGTTTCTTCCTGAATGGAAAGCATTTGCCCTTGCATGGCGTATGCCGCCATCAGGAACGTGCCGAGGTGGGCAATGCCCTCCGCCCCATGCACCATGAGGAGGATACACGCATTATGCGCGAGATGGGAGTGAATGCTATCCGTTTGGCTCATTATCCGCAGGCTACCTACATGTATGATTTGATGGACAAGAACGGTATTGTTACCTGGGCGGAAATCCCGTTTGTAGGTCCGGGGGGATATGCCGATAAAGGTTTTGTAGACCAGCCATCCTTCCGCGAGAACGGCAAGGAGCAACTGAAAGAAATGATCCGCCAGCATTACAATCATCCCAGCATTTGTTTTTGGGGACTTTTTAATGAGCTGAAGGAATATGGCGACAATCCGGTGGAATATATCAAGGAATTGAATGTAATGGCGCATCAAGAAGACCCCACCCGTCCCACAACTTCGGCAAGTAACCAGGGTGGGGCATTGAATTTCATTACCGATAATATAGCTTGGAACCGTTACGATGGATGGTATGGGGCTACTCCCGCCACACTTGCCACTTGGCTGGATGCCACGCATAAAAAGTATCCTGAGTTAAAAATAGCAATCAGTGAATATGGCGCGGGAGCCAGTATTTACCATCAGCAAGATTCATTGGTACAGACTGAGCCGGGTAGCTGGTGGCATCCTGAAAACTGGCAGACAGAGTATCACGTTCAGAATTGGAAAATTATCAGTGAACGTCCTTATGTATGGGGCAGCTTTGTATGGAATATGTTTGATTTCGGCGCTGCACACCGCACGGAGGGGGATAGACCGGGAATCAATGACAAAGGTTTGGTAACCCATGACCGCAAAGTAAAGAAAGATGCATTCTATTTTTATAAAGCGAACTGGAATCCCGATCCGATGGTTTATATTGCCGGCCATCGCAATGTGAAGCGCGTAAAGCCTGTTACTGATATAGAAATCTTCTCGAATTGCACAGAAGTGACATTGAAAGTAAATGGAAAGCCGATAGGCAAGATGAAACCGGATGCACTGAATATGTGTGTGTTTAAGGGAGTAGAGTTGAGCCGGGGAGATAATGATATTGAGGTGGTGGCTCGTGATGGAAAGAAGGTGCTGACGGATACTTGTTGCTGGGTGTTGCAATAGTTTGCAGTAATGTTGTCATTACCGTAGGGGTGGATTGAATCCGCCCGAATGCACAAAGCAAACTGTCACCGGGCAGATTCAATCTGCCCCTACGGTGGATGATAGCATTACGGTAAATGAAGGCCGAAGCTTCTCCTTACCGAAGAAAATGCCTATTCCTCCACCAATACCTGATAAACCGAATCCCTGTACCGATCAGAGCCAGCGACAACCCTGTATAGAACACAGCAATGAAAGCCTCCGGCAACAAATGCAGTGTACGTGCCAACACGCCTATCGTAATCATAAATACCATTATAATCCACCCCTTTACATCAAAGAAAGAGAAAGGGCAATTCTGTGATTTCTTTTGCGAAATGCGGCGGGTATACTTGCGGTATAGCTTATGAAAAATAACCCCGAAAAACAGAAGAAACACCAGCGTGGCTTCGCAAACCTTGAACAATTAATATTTAGAATCATTCATCCAGCACTTCACGCCGATGCGCAGAATATTCACTCCGGCTATCAACCAAATGGTGCCTGCTGTAATCAGTAATGTATTCTTTGTTACTCCGTATTTCATCGTGCAAAGTTTAGTAGTGCCGCCCCCAGTGCCGTTCTGAATTCCGCGTATTCCGGTATATGGAAATGGCATTGATACATTTCCTCCATTATCGGAAAAATCTCCTTGCATTGCGGCAACTTAGCCAGATTGCCAATCAATACAAAGTCCTTAATGTGGCTGTTCAGCGCAGCCAGTATCACCGACTGACCGATGGATCGCAGCACCATATGGATAATTCCTGCCGCCACATCCTCCATGAAAGCATTGGCGCTTGCCTTTCCAAAGGTAGACGCTGTAGCGTCCAGCGGCAATCCCGGCAGAGGAGAATTACAAATATCCTTAATCTGCAAATCAATATTCTCAATGACTCCTTTCTGCGCCATCTCCACCACTTGATGAATGTCATGCGTCTTTAGCAACAAGCGGGACAATCCCTGTATGGTTCCCCCACCTATTCCTATGCCGCCTATATGTTCTATCTTTTCTCCTTCCACTTTTACAAAGGAAGTTCCCGTTCCCATGCTCACCACAATGATGTCTTTCAGTTGCGAACCATAGTGCGCTCCCAGTCCGTTTGCCCGGAATTCATCCGTGTGATGGGTGGGCAGTCCGTATAGCGGTTGGTTCACGTAGGCGCTGCCTACTCCCGTCAGCATCACTCGCTCAATGTCACTCAGGTTAATTCCGTTATCATATATATATTTGCCGAATGCACCGAATAAAGACGTAACGGGATCTTCCGCCCTTACAATCATAGGGTGCTTGATACCTTCTTTGTCCACGCCGATAATCTTGGTCGTGCTTCCGCCTACATCTATTCCTATTGTCATTCCCATAACCTTATCTTTTTTAGTTCTGATTATAAATGAGAATGCAAATATAGGAATTTTTTAACGGGCGATACCTATTGCTGCTGATAATTACCATTTGTCTGTCCGGAAGGAAACTACCGGCAATCCCGATGCGCCGAATAATGTCCCGTCCGGAGTATCCGCCCAGTTATACCGCACGGCTATAGGATGAGGCACTTCGGGCGATTGCACAATTACTTCTTTTTTCTTTACCGACACCGTGGCCGGATAAAAAACGTGGTCGGTGCCCGCTATCAGGAATCCCCGGATAGGGTCGGGGTGCAGGAATCCTTTTCCGACATTTTCAAAACTAATGCGTATTGTGTTTCCTTCTATGCTGTGAGCTTTGTACATCGGGTATTGCGGCATCCTTTTCTTGCCATATGCTTGCCTCAATGCCTGTTGTGACAGGCGGAGCCCCACTTCCAGTTTGCTTTGTAGACCGGATTCACGGGTATGGTCTATATCGGTTGTTACCACCATTCCCGTATTATTCAGGTAGAGTGCCTGTGCCTGTGCTTCGCGCATGGCTGCCCGGTCTGTATCCACCTGTGTATCTTTCTGTTTCGGGTCATTGGGCAGTTGCACAAAGAGGAAAGGCATATCCGGTTTTTGCCATTTATCACGCCAGTCTGTTATCAGTGACATAAATAAATCTGTATATTCGTCCGGGCTTTCCTTGTTACTTTCCCCTTGGTTCCAAACGACTCCCCGGATGGGGGAAACGGGTAAGCGGATGTATCATGGCATTGAACAGTCCTGTGGGATAAGCGGGGTTCGTTCCGGGCGATGCGGGCACGGGCGGTATTCCGGTCAGGGACAGTCCCGCCAGGTATTTCCAGTTACCTGCCAGTGACACAGGCTCTTTTCCTTTTATACTCATCTTCATTTGCTCCGCTTTTCCGCAGATGCCGCCTTTTCCTTCATAGTCGGTTACACGGACGGTCAATACGGCTTTTCCGCGCTTCACCAGTTTATAGGGAACTGTGTAGCGTCTGGGCGTATCGGTTCCGCCGGTTCGTCCTATTTCCACTCCGTTGTAATACACTATATCTTCGTCGGCTACCGGTCCCAGTTCCACCGTTATGGCTTTGCGGGCCCAGGTGCGGGGAATATCCACGGTCTTTCTGAACCACGCCACGCCGTCAAAGTCTTTCATTCCTTTATCTTCCCAATACCCCGGGAGTTCCATCTCTTTCCAGTTCTCGTCCGAGTAATCGGGTTCCGCCCATACCTGATGGTCGTCGCACCATCCCATGTCATGTTCATACAGGGCTTGATACCATTCCTCCCTTTTCCGGGCATATTCCGCTTCTATCTTTTCGGGGTCGAATCCCAAGGATTCCAGCATCTCTGCTTCCTGACCGTAATCTGCCAGACTTTCCAGTGCAGTATAACTGCTCCATGCCTCTGCCGGTGTACCCGCCCAGGTACAATCTATCACTCCTATGGGAACTTTCAATGCTTTTTGCAACTGGCTGGCAAAGAAATAACCCTCTGCGGGAAATCCTGCCACAACCTCCGTACTGCACTCTTGCCATTCCCCCTGTGCCGGGTCTAAATCCTCTTTGGGAACCAATGAAATTTCCTTTTTCACCTGAAACAACCGGATGGAAGATTGTGAAGCCCCCTCTATGGGCATCCCTGCGTTTACCTCTCCTGCGTAGAGCCATATTTCTCCGATCATGATATTCTTCAATACCTGTTCCTCCCCGTCCGACAGGGTTATTTCGTATGGACCTCCGGCAGAGGGGGTAGGGATTTCTATTTTCCAATTCCCTTGCGCGTCGGTGGGAGCTGTATAGATATGTTTGTTCCATCCCACGGTGATTGTCACGTCTTTTTTTTGCCGATGAACGGCCGTGCAGGGCGACATCCGATTTTTGTTGTAATACCATGTTGTCACTGAACAGTGCGGGCAGTGTCACCTTTGCTTCTGCTGTGGTGAATGCTGCAAGCATTCCCAGGAATAATATTCGTTTAGTGATATGCATAAAAGGGTTTGTAGTGTTATTAATATTTTTATTGTAAGGGGTGTTATTCTTTACGTATCCACCCTCTTTCTTTAAAGATAAGTTGCACCAACCGATACGCCAAGTCTATCAGCAAGATGCCCAGTGCGGCGCCTATAATGACATCAAATAGCCAGTGCCGGTTGTTCAGTATTCGTGTAAATCCGGTTACTATGGCGGCGGCATATGCCACAAGTCCCACCCAATATCCTTTAAAACCATATTCTTTATAGAGCAGCGTGGCTGCCATAAATGCGGTTGCTGTATGCCCTGAAGGGAAAGAAAAGTAATTGGATTCATCAGGGCGCAGCACTCCGGTGGTCAGTTTCAGTACGTTTACTGCCAACTGGGTCAGTAGCAGTGACAACACAATGAAGGTCAGCAACCTTTTCCAGCCGAAACTGCCTCTCACTCCGCCCAGTTTCAGTCCCAGCAGCAGTATGAGGGGGAAGACCAATAAAAAATTGTCATAACTCTGATGAAAAGTAGGGGCGTAGGTATTGCGCCAACTGTGTATGTAGAGGTTGCTGTTCTCAAAGAACTGGGAAAAGACCCCGTCGCCATTGTTCAGAAACACCGCTATAACCAGCAATACGGCAATATAGCAGATGATGATTGTCATTAATTGATATTTTTTCATTGTTCACCTATGTATTAAAATTGATGAATGAATGCTTCGAAATTACTCATTTTCTTCTTTATTTATTAATGTATTGGCGATAAATATTGTTCAAAATAAGTTTCTTTATGACTATATACGTTGCTTATATTTTATTAACACTCTTCCATGCAGTATTCCCGCCCTTCCTCCATTTTCATTACAAAAGGACTTATAAACTAGAATGATTAACTAATAAAGAGAGAAACCCTATGAAAAGTTTTCTGAGTTTTAATAAATTATTAGCATCTGCTATCGTGTTGTTTGCCGGTTCCATGGTATTCCAATCATGTCTGGATGATGATGATAACTATTACTATGGTAAGGCATGGCCCAATGCACTGGTTACGGTAAAGCCTACGGCCGATAATTCATTTTACCTGCAACTGGATGAGAAAACCACGTTGCTGCCTGTCAATGTCAAATCCTCCCCTTATGGAGAAAAGGAAGTAAGGGCATTGGTGAACTATGATGAAGTGAACCAGTCCGGTGGAGACTATGACAAGGCTGTGCACATCAACTGGATAGACAGTATCCTTACAAAGCCCATCGCCGGAGATTTGGGCGAAAAGAACGATGAAGTATATGGCACAGACCCCGTAGAGATTATTAACGACTGGGTAACGATAGCCGAAGATGGTTACTTGACCCTCCGTTTCCGCACCTATTGGGGAGACCGCAGCAAGGCACACTTTGTGAACCTGTTGATGAGCCAAGACCCTGCCAATCCTTATGAAGTAGAGTTCCGCCACAATGCCTTTGGCGATGTATATGGCAGAACCGATGACGGACTGGTAGCGTTCAATCTAAATGCACTGCCCGATACGGAAGGCAAGACGGTGAAGCTGAAACTGAAATGGAAATCATTCAGTGGTGACAAATCTGCCGAGTTCGATTATTGCACCCGTAAGGCAACTCCCGGAGGTGCTGACATTGCGGCGGAAAGAAGCGTCTTGAAATTGAAATAATATAGCGGAGATGCGATTTTATATCCCTTCTGCTCTGTGTGATATAGGGTGGGAGGGATTGAATTTTCAATCCCTATCACAACAGTTTTCCTCTACTATCCTTTTTAATTCTTTGGGCTTGCTGCCATAAGTGTTATCTTTCAGATATTTCACCCACCCTTTAAGTATCTTCAGCTCTCTTGCGGCCTTTATACTTTGAAATAAATGCTTAAAGTTAGCATCTTCTTTACTTGTTACCTGCTTTGTGAACGAAGTAAATTTTTTCAATTCACCCGGCAGTCCGAAGTCTGTTACATTGATGCCGGTTTCTGCGGCACATTTCAGGATAAAACCATCAGTAGCAGGGGAAATCAGTATGAGGAAATGTGGTTTGGATGGATGCTTATAGATAAAAAGCGATTCTGTATGAATTATCTCTTCAAACTCGTTCAAGTAACCCACTTGCCTTTTGTCCTTGTCCACAATGCCCAGGGCAAACTTATCACCCATACGTTTCTGCATCAAGCCTACCACATTGTTACAACCTTTTTGGTGATTATAGCCTTGGGGAGTAGGAACAAGTGTTTCTATTAAATTAGTATCAATAAAGCATTCAGGTATAATATTCAGCTCTGCCATTATTTCCAAAAAGTTTCTGTATTGAAAAACAAATCCACGCCATACTCATAGGCTTCTTGCAACTCCCGGTCACTCATCCGCTTAACGATCGTTTCGCCTTGCTTAAAGTCTACCAAGTAAATGGCAAGTTCATTATTATCCACTTCCAAAAAGTCATTGATAACGTATGGGCTATGCGTAGTGATAAAGAATTGGTTGTTTTCTGATTCAAGGATGCTATGAGTTATCTTTGATATATAGGGAGGATAAGAATGTGCTTCAGGCTCCTCAAAAGTAATGATGGCATTTTGATTGCTTTCAATGGCTGTCTTGTAAAAAATCATCCGTTGCAGAGTCTCTGCTATCGAGTGAAAGGGAATCAAGAATATCTCTCCCGGTTTCTTTTCCTTTATAATTTTTATCTCTTGGCTGTTGGCATCAAAGGCATATTTCAATCCGTATTCGGCAAAGATGCCGGTCAATTCTTTTTTCATTTTATTGGATTGACTGACTACACTCATCAGATTGGTTCCGGCAGGAGGTATCAGGAAGCTCAATGAATTTTTCTCTTTTTCAAAGGTAGCGGGAAAGAAGTAGCTTCTGAATGGCGTATTCTCTTCTAGCGTGGCAAGGTTTTTTTTACAAGTCAAGTCGCTGAAGGGCAAGGTCGTGATACCCTTTTCTGTTGCAATGTCAATGCTCAGTCCTTTGGTGTCTGTTGTGACAGAAACAGATCCTCCCTTATATTCTATCCGTATCGGTTTTTCCACATTACCATCAAAAAACAACTCGGCATCATTCTCTACTCGGATAAATTGCTGCAAAGATTTCTTTTTCGCATATTTCAAGAAAGGCATGCTAAACAGGGAAATAGCTTCCAGTAAATTGCTTTTTCCCACGTTGGGTTTACCTATAAATATATTAATCCGCCTGCAGTCCTTTAATTCAACTGATTTTATTGACTTAAAGTTCTGTATTTTCAAATGATCTGTAAAATTTTTCATTCTTATTCTATAGTTATTCAGGAAGTCCTTCCACAAAGGAACAAATTAATGCATGAACTTGCAAATGTATCCCGCGAATTTTCAAATATATTTCCCTGTCAGCAATTCCTTTTTCAGATAGCAATACACATATTTAGGGCTTTGTGTATAAAGTTCTATCTCTGCATCATCCAGCTTTCTAAATAGTTCTGAATGATAGATTGCTTTTAAGGCAGTCAGCATATCCCAATGAAAGTCCTCCATCAGGTAAATGGTCATTTGGCTGACGATGCTCTGCACTAAATATTCCTTCGTATTCATATTTTCTTCAATAAATCAATGGCTTTTGCTGTGCCAAAATAATACTGTTTATTCAGTTTTTTGTACTCCAATGCTTTTGCCAATGCAGCTAAATCAATAAAACCATCTCTGAACAACCCTATTTGCAAGGCTACACCATCGTCTGCTATGGGACCTATAACTATATCATAATTATGAATTATATTATTCTCCGGATTATACCTGTTTGCTATAATAAATTCGGCCCATTCTTCTGTAGGAGCTTCAAATGTTTTAACCAACAGACTTCCATCCGTCAAGCATTGTTCATCAAACTCATACCTTAAGATACATGGCGAACTGTTATGAACAAATCGGGATTTACGGATTGACATATCTTTGGCTTGTTGTTCAATGTCTGTTAGGTAAAACCCTTTACCAAAATCCTTATAAGGCATACATTGGTCTAAATCAATAACTTGAATATCCGTATAAGTCCCGTGATATAGAATCATACTAGTTTCCCTCCATTATTTTGGCAAATCACAATCAAATCTTTTATTGCATCTTCTATAGACAGTAAATGTTCAGCTTCATAACATTCATCCAGGAATGTCAGTCCGCCATAGCGTTCAAGGTAATTGAACGCTTCCAGTAAAGACATATTATATTGCTTTGCAAAAGCACTGATACAATAATTGGTATATTTTACTTTGTTATCATTCATGATCTGTTTTCATTTGCATAAATTAGGGGAAGTCCTTCCACAAAGGAACAAATTAATGCATGAACTTGCAAATTGTATCCCATGAATTTTCAAATATATCACAGCAGTTTTCACTCCCCACTGCCGGGTTTCTCTTCCTTTTATGCCAGCCTCCCTGTTTTCAATTCATTTTGCAGGTAATGATATACATATAAAGGGCTTTGGTAATAAAGTCCTGTGTCCAGATCATTCAATCGCTCATATAGTTCTGAATTATAGACTGCACTAAAAGCATCTATGATGGACATTTTATAATCACGTACTAAAAGCATTACGAGCTTTTGAACAGTAGATTGGATTAAAAAACGATTTTCTTTTTTTATATCTTTTTCAAATAAGAGATTGCTTTGGTTGTTCCAAAGAAATACTGTTTATTCAGTTTTCTATACGTTAGTTCTTTGACGAGTGTAGGCAAGTCAATCATTTTTTTTGTTCATATCGTTCTAACTGAAATGCCACACCGTCATCAGCAACGGGACCGATTACTATATCATACCGGTGTTTATTGATACGCCCCTCATGATTTCTGTTGGCTAGGATGAATAAGGCCCATTCTTCAGTTGGGAAATCAAATATTTTAACGGATAATTCCTTGTCGGATAGTTTGTTTTCGTCAAAATAGAATGCAAGTACTGTGGGAGTTCCTTTTTTTTACTATTTTGATTCTTCTTGCTGCCATTTCCTTTGCTTGTTGCTCAATATTGGTCAAGTAAAAACCGCAACCAAAATCTTTGTTTGGTTGGCACTTTTGCATGTCTATATCACCGAAATCCATATTTGAGCCATGATATAAAATCATTTCAATTTTCCTCCATTATTTTTGCAAACCTCTGTCAAGTCCGCTACGGCATCACGAATAGATAGCTGATGCTCGGCTTCATAACATTCATCTAGAAACTCTAAGCCTTTAAAACGATGTAAATAGGTATATGCTTGTTTAGGCGATAAATCGTATTTATCAGCAAAGGCATTGATGCAATAGTCTATGTAAATAACTTTATTTTTTACATCATCCATATCTTGTAATTTTATGAACATATACAATACTCAAACAAAGGTAAAGACTTTCAGGCGGATATACAACCAAAGAGGGATAAATTATAGGATATTCTATCTGTTTTATCCAATTTTGTTTTGGCGGAGTTCCGACAGAGCTCTCGGACAGTCTACCCCTTATCCCTACCACCTGCTATATCTCCCCTTAAAATTCACCTATTTCCCCCTCAAACACTAACTTTTTTTCATTCTTTTCATAAATAATTCGTATTTTATTTGCTTGTCTAGAATCTAATCTTCATCTTTGCATATTAAATAGAGTTTTATAGCCTCGCAAGTAAGGCATCCCCCCGCAGGTCTCCCCCTTCAAAAGGGGGATTTAAGGGGGATGTTCCCTCCGCCACAACCCCGGAGAAGCTAGGTAATAAAGTCCCTACTAACATTTTTTTTGTTTGTTACATGCGAAAGATTACTTTATATGAAAGGAAAGTTATTTATAATTTGTCTACTATTGTCCTCCCTTCTTTTGCCGGGATGCAGTCACGGTTCTGATGACCCGCCATTGCCCCCTGTACCTGATAATCCCGATCAGTCGGACAATCCCGATGAGCCCGATAATCCCGACCCGGAACCTGTACTTGTTCCCATCGAGCTTTATACCTCCTTGCTCAGTCGTGCCGCAGTCGACCGGTTTGATGGTACACCCGTGGGGCTTGCCGTGGGCAGTAACTCCGAAAGCATAGACGAACAATGGGATGCCTTGGCAGGAGAACGGCAACTCAGCCTTTCGTCCGTACATTATTATCCCACGGACAGTTCCGCCGTCTACGTGCGGGGATTCTATCCCCGCACCATGCTCTCTATGGGCAAGGCACACTATGAACTGACAGGTAACGAAGATATTCTCTATGCCGAAGTTCAATCGGGTTCTTTGCGCCTGCCGTTTTCAGAGCAGGACAAGAAAATCACTTTCCGCCACCTGCTTGCACAACTGAATATCTCTGTGGAAACCGGAAAAGACTTCCAAGGCAATTACCGCTTAAAATATTTCTCCTTAGATGGCTCTGCCGCCAATGCCTCCCTGAATGTGCTGAAAGGTGAAATGTCTTTTGGCAGGGAACCCATGCAGGTAGTGGTTTATGAAGCACCGGGTGCAGGCGGTCTTCTCGTGAAGGCGGGTATAGAGATTCCTTTGTGCAATATTTTGGTTCAGCCGGGAGCCGAAATGATCATGAACATGGTGCTGGCAAAAGACGCAGATTCTGCCCATGACATTGTTTTCAAAGATATTCCCGTAGACTTTGAGGGTGGGGGATCTGAATCGGGCTTGTCCTATAATCTGTCGGTGAAGCTGCCGGATAAGTTAGAATCGGAAGAACCCGATAATCCCGATGTACCTGATCCCGATATTCCCGCTCCTCCTCCCAGCAAGGAAATACAGATAACCGTAACCATTACTAAATGGGTGGAAACCACTTGGCAGGGCGGTGATTTGGAAATCTTTTATAAGAACGGGGAAGTAATAAATTAGAATATAATCAATTAACATAAGAAAATATGAAAAAGACAAAACAATTAGTTACAATCGGGTTACTGGCAACAGGCTTAGTAGCCCTTTATGGATGTTCTTCGGATGCTATGCAAGAAGAAGGTGGTGGTAATATTCAGTCTGTGGAGTTAAAAATACAGACTTCGGTGGAGATGGCTAGGGCGGCAATTGGTACTGAGGGCGTTGTAAAAGGAGAGGCATTTCAAGCGGGTGATGCGATAGCCGTGTATGCTAATAGTACTCATTATAATACTACAAGCAATAATTATGCTGTATATACAGCTGCTAGTGATGGTAGCAGTCTCAGTTGGAGTGTGGTAGGTGCAGGTTCAAAGATTTACCTTTCTACAGAAAAGACTAAAATTTATGCAGTTTATCCGTCTACCCTGACGGTGGAACATAGTAGTAGTGCCGTTACTGATAACACAAATGCTACCGGCTTGAATTTGTTTGAAGGTTCTGATACTAGTACGGACGAGAGTACTAGGATTGCTGTCCCTAACAGTGCTGCCACTCCCCCAGTTTATACAGCAAATGGTGAAAAGGATTATATGTATGCCGAACCGGTTGCCGATAAAACTGCTAATGACAACTCAGCCAGTTTAACCATGAAGCATGCTTTGGCAATGATCAGCTTTAAGTTTTACAAAGATGCTACTTTTATTGGAACTGGTAGCTTGACGAAGGTTGTATTGAAAAATATAGATGAGAGCAGTACTACTCTAAAGACAGGATCAGCATCCATGGCTGTTAACAATGGAAACATTAGTAACGAGCAAGATGGTACGAATAAATCACTAACCCGTTACCCTTATACAGAGACTACTGCCGGATATACATTAACTACGATAACTGATGGTGATAAATCTAATCTTCCTGCCTTTGGTATGCTGGTATATCCCAATACATCACTCCAAGCTAATAAACTTCAAGCCGTATTCACTATAGACAATGTGGAATATCCTGTAAATATACCGGCAGCAACTACTAATAATAATGAATGGGCAGCCGGTTATAACACCACTTACACCGTGAAAATGAGTGGTAAAGAACCAACCTTAAGTGTTTCCGTAACCAAGTGGCAAGACGCTCCGGTTAACAGCGAACTTACCCCAATAAATTAACCGAATCCAAATTTTGAATGAAACGAATCATTTACATACCATTCACTGTTTATATCCTCCTATTCTCTGCCTGTTCGGGTGACTTACCCGAACAGCAGCCAGAGGATGCCCGTGCTTTGCAACTAAACTTTAAACAGGAAGGTGAGGGAGAGGCTGCCATTGTCCGAGCTTCCGATGCATTGACCACTGAAAATGAGAATATTAAGGAAATAGGACTATGTATCACCCAAGGCACAGGGTATGAGGCATATCCCGGCAGAACAAGTACTCGTTATACATTCAAGACCGGCGGCACAGGCGCAGCGCTATATGAAGGAGATGGAAGTAGTTCTGCTTCCACCACCTTCTATTTAATAGGAAAAGATGCCCATATACAGGCATTCTACCCCAACTCTGCCGTTGCACAAACCAATAGCGGCAATGTTTACACCATCCCCGTAACCATTCCTGCCGCACAAACATTCACTACCGGTGGCGGCACACCAAGCTGTGACGCCATCGACTACCTCTACGGCTCCGGCCAAAACAGTGTAGGAGATGCTACCCCCATCACCACCAACGCTATGCAGGCAAGCCCTACTACCATTTACCTGCACCACGCCCTGGCAAAAGTAATGTTCACCTTGCAATGCGACAAAGATCGCACCCCCAATACCGAATACGACTGCGTAAAAAGCATTGAAATATCCGCATCCTCCGGCAATCCTTTTCTTATCGAAGGAAGCAGTGGATCAGCCATGCAAATAAACAACGGAGAATTATTCGGCCTGCAAAGCATAGGTACACTAACCTTTACGCCTGCTACGGGAGCTACTCCTATACCCATTGGTAATGCAGGAACTCCCGCCACCGTAGCCTGCGGACTGGTAGCCCCGCTTTCCACTACTCCCACCAATGACATCACACTCACCATCACACTGGGAAAGAACGGGGAAACCACCCACGACCGCACTTATACCGCCACTTCCACAGCATTCAAGCAGCAATGGAAAGCAGGTTATTGCTACACCTACAAATTGGTGTTGGGTAACATCCTCAGTATAACGCAAGCCACTGTGACATGGGATAAGATAGATTCTGAAACCACTGTCAACACAGAGGAACAAGGAATAGGAAGTACGGAGAAGCTATGGGAATTTGCCAAAAAGTGGAATAATGATACAAAAAATCCGAGAATCATCAGCGATTACGAAGAATACGGATGGGCGGAGAAAGACAAAGACGGTAATGAAACCTTCAAAATAAAACTCGTGGCTCCCATCACCATAACGGGAACAACGGATAAAGATAAATGGACACCTATCGGCACAGAAACCAGTCCTCTTACCATTCCCTTTGACGGGCAAGGATGGACTATCAATGTAGACTTAACCGGAATAGGGACGGATGCTGTAACCCAACAAAGCATCCCCGGCGCATATGCAGGTATCATAGGATATACCACGAATGACATCAGTAACGTAAAGCTCATGACCTCCACTTCCACCGGTACTACAGCTTCTTCGGCTATAGAATTTACCGAAGCCGTGTATGCCGGAATCTTAGCCGGAAAAGTAGAGGGAAATGTTACAAATTGCACCGCCGAACTGAATGGCATCACCTTGCTGCAAAATAACGGATCGGCTACTAGCGGACTTTACTTTGGCGGATTGGTAGGTAGCTGCACAGGCAATATCATCAACTCTGCCGTATATGCCAAAGGAACGAATGAACTGAAACTCAATTTTAAAAAAGCACCGGCAGGCAGTTGTATAGGCGGTTTGGTAGGAGCTGTGGCAGGAACTGTAAATAATTGCTATACCCGCATCACGGAATTAAGCAATCAAGATGCAACGAATGCTCCGGCAGCAGGCAGCTTGGTGGGTAATATAACCGGAGCCGGTGGAAGCACTACGACTACATTTGCCGATTGCCATTATATAGAAAACACTTCCGGCTCTGCAATTACTGTAAATAATTGCACCCGCCGCAGTGAGCCGGATAGCGGCGTATCCACTCAAACCGATTTCACCGGGTTATGTGCCGCCTTGAATGCAGTAACCCAGAAACAAAACTGGTCTACATGGACAGAAGAAAAGACTGCAACTATAGTGAATCCGGACGATGCGGCAACCGTAGTCAGCGTATTCCTGTTCAGCTACCGAGGCACACCGGAAACCAAATAAGAATAAAGTAAAAAACATTTAGTAATGAAGAACTATAGCATATACCTTGTTCTACTTGCCGCATGGGTAACCTCATGCACCGATATGGATGAATCCCGTAATGACTTGCAGCCCGTAGATCCGTCCTATTATGTAGTTACGGGTACTATTTCGGGCACAGGTATTTCATCCAGAATGGCAGATATAGATTCGGAAGACGATTCCGGTGTTTATACAGGCACTCAAACCACTTTCCAGTCGGGCGACCCTATCCTGATAGGATGGAGTGAAAACGCTACTACCTATACATATAGGTATTCTGGCGAAAATGGCATATTCAATCCTGCCACAGATGCGTCTACCACCAATTACGGACTTTGGAAAGAATTGGTAGCGAGCACTGCCACCAATGTAAATGTATATGCCTGGTATGGGCAGCCGGAAAAGACATTGCCCACTGCGGATAATGAAATTTCCGTGCAATCCGATCAAACTTTGGAAAGTGCTTATTTAAAAAGTCTTCGCCTGGCAGCACATGTTTCCGTTGCTCCAGGCACTTGCAAGGAACTGCAATTTAGCTTCAAACATCTGATGGCGGGCCTCCGCATCCACTTGGTTATTGACGACAGGGAAGTGACTTCTACCGATATTATAGGTTCATCGGCAACCATTGCGGCGGTAAAGATAAAAGGAAAAAATCAGTATTGATGCGCAGAGCCAAGAATATCAACTGAACGTGGTAGACGGTACTACCGAAAATGTAAAGATGTACAAATGTCCTTGGTCTGAGAAAACTCCTTATTGGATTGACTTTAAATGCCTGCTTCCGGCACAAACATTGCCGAAGGATCAAAAAATAACAGTGACTTTGGCTAATGGAAAGAAATATAGTTGTACGCTGGGCGAGGACGTTGCGTTACAAGCAGGCAAAATTACCTCGTTGCCTATCGAGCTAAAAGCAAAAAGGCGGACTTTCGGTATTCGTTCCTATTTGTACGGTTCTTGATGCCGGTAGTTGTGCTTTTTCCGGTAATCGCATTCTTTCGGCTGTAAAGGACAATGATAGATGTCGTTTGCTTGTATATGATAAGAAACCGGATGGCACATGGGGAGAGAGAGACCCGGTATATGATACTGAATACAGTAATGATAAGTTCCCATCTGATACTACGTGTAATAAAAATACTTATATAAGAAACACAGCTCCTAACATGAGCCTGTATGGAGACTATGCTGTTGTGGGATATGGACACATAGGTACTTATAAGGAAACATGGGCTAAAACTTTCTTTATAAAGAAAAGCAAGGAAACCGGGAGATGGTTTCGCTCAGACGGCCCACTAGGCTATAGTGGATATGCAGTAGCTATCAGTGATAAATTTTTAATAACAGGAAACCATAGGGATAGTCCTCAAAATAATAAAAACTGGACTTATGTTTTTTCTATTAATGAAGAGGGTAGGTTGAGCAAAAAATCTATAGAGACGGATATGCCTGGTTATAAACTGTCTTTGACAGGGAATATATTGGCTACCAATATTGGGGTCTATCAATATTATGAGAGCACAGAAGAATGGGGAAGATTATATAAGTACTACAATGGGACAGCGGATGGTAAACAGCGCATTGCTACAGATGGCAAAAGAGTAATTGTACAAGATGGAACAGGTTCTTCTGATGCACGTATTTATGATTTGATTGGAACGGAGGAAAGTTGGGCAACTGACAAGCCTAAAGCCGGAGCGGGTGTACCTGTCGGTATTTATGGAGATTATGCTTTGGTTGGACAGAGTTATGATGCTGGCCTAAAAACTCAAATATCGTAAATATCTGCTATAAAAATTCTGAAGGGAAATGGAATGTTATTGATATGAAGAATGGTTTTCTTACAATGATGAAACATTGGGATTCCTCTATCACTGCTACAGAATTGGTGGGAGGAAGTATTTCCATGAAAGGCACACGTGCCTTAATCGTCTCTGATAATAAAGCCTACTTTATAGAAAACATAGACAAAATGGTAGAGGGCTGGATTAATAGTCCATATACAGAATAAAAACAGCATCATGGCATTATCAAAATACACCATTCTGGTAACCGACTGTATCCCCACCGATCTGTTACTACTCAAAATCCTGTTAAAGCAAGCGCATTGCCACCTGCTCACCGCCACCAATGGTATTCACGCATTGCAACAAGCCCGTCAAGTGCATCCCGACCTTATTCTGCTGGATATACACATGCCGGAAATGAATGGCTTTGAAGTAGCCGCCGCCATGCAAAGCGAGGAAGACACCCGCCATATCCCTATCCTTTATGTAGTAGATATGGGCGATTACCCCGTCTTCACCCCCGACGGCAAGGTGCTTTCGCAGGAAGAATACATAGAAAAGCCCTTCAATATGCGCCAACTGGTAAAGCGCATCTTGCAGCGAGTGGTGGCAAAAAATTAAAGTAACTGTCAAATTGTTTTCGGGCGGGCAAACCTTGTCCCCCCTATGGTAGATACACCCCGGTAAATAATGAATTTTGGGAATAAAAGTGCTCTGTCTCCTTTTTGGGGGAGGCAGGGCACTATTCTATATAACTATTTGTATAACTATAAAAACAAGCAATGCTTATGGCTAAAAAACCGGCAAACCTCTCAAGCTCATTTGAGCAGGAAGTAAAAAACTTAAAAAACTATGTATGCAAAAAGAAGAATTACCCCTGGAGGCAATCGCCTTTCTGGAAAAAGCGGTGGAACAGATTCCGCCTCTCTACCAAAAACTGATAGACAAACTGAACTACAACAACAACCAAATGCTTTTCGCCCACCCGCCACTCACCCTGAAACCCGAAGGCGTGAATGAAAAGAGAAGATACAACCGCGCCATGAACCATATGCGTTCCGTCCGCTCGGGACTGACCATCATTATGGAGCACGAAAAGATTCAGATGACGGAAACAGACGATATAGAAACCATAATCCTTCCCATATTAATCGTCATAATCAAGGCAATGAACAGCGGAATAACACCTTGGCGCGGAGAAACAATGGACTCGCACGTCAACCAACTGAACGAAATAATTCATTACATCTATTTCTTTGGAGAAGAAACCGAAGAAACTAAATGCAAGATACTCAGCGCTATTGAAAATATATT
>Ga0192241_10186_pt1 | contig 33921 bp, 29 predicted proteins | sample Koala_Koa27_I3_FD_131239 | JGI IMG/M metagenome (GOLD analysis project Ga0192241, IMG submission 131239) | Enriched cells from koala feces incubated with labeled cellulose particles, San Francisco Zoo, California, United States - Koala_Koa2-7_I3 ... | reverse complement strand
GAATATAGAAAATACGAAAATAGAACATAGAAAACAGGAAATGTGACCTATGCTTTTGGAGCTTGTGAAACAGCAAATTTTTATAGAAATAGGTATAATGATTGGTGCTGAATTTGTTTGCCTGTTTACAGGTGAATGGGGTGAATGGCTGATTTTGGGGTGCCCTTCACCTGTAAAAGTCGATGGGCAAAGGGTTTTCGGAGGAGGTGAATAGGGTGAACCACTCTAAACTATATATAGTGTGGGAGATGAAAAAAGCCTTGCTTCTTCCACTAAAGACGGAGAGAAGCAAGGCTGAAATTTAATATATGAATGAAGATAGAAAATGTTCTATTCATTAATCAATATATACGGCAGCTTTAGGAGACACACCACATTCGAATTTTCCGATATAAGTACCATCCTTTTTAAAGCGATAAACATCTCCGTTGGTTGTATAATCTGTTGTACCAACATAGAAATCTCCATTCTCAGGATTGATACTCAACATGTGAATGATACTGGTTTTAAGTCCGTCCGGCATTTGTAAGAAAGAAACCTCTTTCTTTTCGTCTGTTTTTGCATTGTAAGAATATAAAGTATGGTTGGAGGTATTAGCGTTGAAATCTGTTTCCGAATAAATAACATATACGATATCATTATACGCTGCCATTAATGTTCCTTTACCGATTTCTTTGTATGTCTTATTAGTTTTATCATAAATAGCAACCGGATAAGTATAGTCAGGATAAGGAGCACCATAACCTTGGATGAAAATCTTATCTCCCGCCTCTAATATCTGTTGAGGATTCGGGAATACTTCTACATTTTCTGCTTCGTCAAAAGTCTTGGTATCAATAATGGATAAACGGTTGTCATATCCATAGCCGGAGTTTAATAAATATAATTTGCCATCTTCTTCAATAATATATTCCGGATTGTTGCCTACGGCTACCATCTTTTCAAAATTTAATGTGGTAGCATCTAAACGGGCTACATTACCGCTACTTAATGTAACATAGAGTTTTCCGTCATCTGCTGCCATATAGCGAGGTTGTCCTTGCTCGTCAGTAAAACTGTAGCGGGCTTGTTCTACACACGCTTCATTCAGTCGGCAGATATATTTGGAACCGTACATCGCTACATAGATGTTGTCGTTGTATTTAATCATGTCCTGTCCCGTATCCCCAAGTTTTGCATTATTCTGTTTGAAGAAGATGTCATCAATAACGCTAGCTTTTCCATCAGGATCATAAAAGGTAATAGCAGCATTGTTCTTTTGATATGAACCTTCATTTAAAATAAATACACGATTTTGTGAAAGTTCTACCTTAGAACCTTCATCGTTCCTTTTGTTGTCATCATCATCGTCACTACATGAGGTGAATGAAGCACCCAGCATTAACATACATAGTGCACCGAAAAATAAACTTCTTAATTTCATATTCAATTATTTTAAGTTAGATATTTATGGTATTAAAATCTCAATGTTCCTGTTGCTCGAAAAGAGCGTCCCGGCATGGGGTAGTATTTTATTACATCATATTGTTTATCGGTGAAGTTTATCACTTCGGCTTGTAGGCGAAAGCTGTTTTTACTCCACTGAAATTCTCTCCACAAGGTAGCAGAGTGTTCTATATACCCGTCTATTCTGTTGACCGGAATATTTTGCGCCATATAATATCGCTCACCTACTCCCGTTAGGCTATATCCTAAATTAACCCATGGAGTTTCAATAGTCGCTGAGGCATTGCCGCTATGCTTTGGGGTATAGGGTAACTGGTCTTTATAATTCTTGGCATTGGGGTTGGTCAAGTCTATTGCTTTTTGCCAGGAATAGTTTCCGGAGAGTCCCACACTAATGCCGGAGGTTACAGAAATGGAAGTAGCCATTGTTGCATCTATACCTGTGATGTGTACCTTTCCATAGTTCAGCATTTTCCATACATAGGTACTGGGGAAAGCAACTATTTTGTCGTCTACCTCATTATAATATCCATCGAGGGTGATAGACAGAAAGTCGGTAAATGCAAAAGGTTTTCCATTCCAAGCGATACCTATATTATATTCACGCGCTTTTTCGGGGCGTAATGCTGTATTGCCTATGTGCAGGTAGTAAAGATCATTGAATGTAGGTACGCGAAAAGTATTTTTATACATGGCACGCACATAGAGTTGTTCCTCTTTCCAAGGCTGTATGGAGACTGAGAGAGTGGGAGACAAGCGTTTTCTGTCATCGGGGGTATTGCCTGCCTTTACTTCTTCGGTGATAAAAGTGCCTACCAATGTTCCTAATATTTTCACACGTCCCCATTGGTAACGCGCATTAAGAGCTGTGAGTGAAGAATAGCGCACAGGGTTGGGGCTATCATTAATGTTGGTATGGAGCGTATTGATAAAACCATCTTGTGCTAATGATATATCCAGTCCTTTAGCAGGATGATACAGCAAGGTTGCCGATAAATAATATTCATCTTGCCGGTTGATGTCGGTTTGCTTTCCGTTTTCATATTTCACATCGGTGTCCTCATATTTGTTCCGTGAATGGTTGAACTTGGCCTGTGCCTGTAAGGTCCATTTGTCTGAAATTTGTTTCTTATAACGGGTTTGGGCAAATACGTTCTCGTCCCACAAACGCTCCTCTGCTTTAGGATTGTAAAGGGTAACTGATCCGGGAAGTCCCCGCTCGGAATAAAAGTAATAAGCTTTTATATCTAATCGGCTATCATCATGGAAGGTGTGGAATAAGTTTGCTTCTCCTTGCCAAGAATTAATGTCCGAGTTGTTTCTTTTCTCTTTGGTAACATATTTCCCGTTTACCAGTGTAAAGGGATAGTTACCATCGGCTCTTGTAAATGATGCGTCTGCCGATAGGCTGGTTCGTTCTCCCAGTTTCTGCCATCTGCGGACAGAAGGTGCAATGTATCCAAATGATCCTCCGCGAACTTGTATCTGCGAGAGAGAATGTTTGCCGTCTTCGAAGACAGGTTTTTCCGTCTCAATATTGAGCACACCTGCCGAAGCATATAAACGGGCAGGTTGCAGCAGATTTTCATCCTGTCCGATGGCAAGTGAAAGGCTGGATACATTGTCGAGCGAAAAGCGTCCTATATCAATTTGCCCTGCTTGACAATTACTTACTGCTACTCCGTCATAGCTCACTGCTGTATGCGCAGCTCCTAAATTTCGTACTGAAACTGTTTTTAGACCGCCAATTCCTCCGTAATCGCGTACATTAGTTCCGGCAAAACGCCGTATGGCGTCTGCCATATTCTGAAATCCTAAATTCTTTATGTCTTCTTTGCTAATCAGTTGTACAGGGCTGCTTGTGGTTATTTTGACCGGTGCTCTTTTCCCTGTGACGGTGACATTTTCTATTTCATGCACCTTTCCCGCAATAGTATCCCCCTTCTCCTGCGCATAAGTCCCTAGCGGCAGCAGAATAAAGCTACATAGCAAACAAATCCAAAGCTTGCAAGCCTGGTTATTCTTTCTCATCTAATAAAAACGTTAGTAATGAATTACAGTTTTGTGCATCTTCCTACGCTCTTTCCTCGAAAGCGAAGGGGGAATGGCTTTGCGTTTTGCAGGTCTTCTGACTTACTCCTGTTTACTTGCCTTCCCACCTTATTATATATACAGGCAGTGGCGTGAGTGATAAGTAAACCTATCTGTTAGGGTAGATGGAGCTTACAGCAGCGGGACTGTTCAGGACTTACACCTGATTCCCTTTTCATCCGGCACCTCGCACCATTGGGAGGTATCGCGGAACAAAACGTTGCAAAGATACTCCGTTAGATTGAATAAGAAAAGGGAAATGATAAAAATCTCCTTAAAAAACTATTCCATTTACAGCCATAAAGACCATTGATTCCGACGAAAATGCATTTGGAAAATTAATTTTATGCAAAATATGTTCTCTTTTCTAATTAAAGTTCTTACATTTGTCCCATTAACGTTGAAGCACTATTTTATTATTGAGTGGATTTTATGTAGAAACATGAAATATAAACAGAATTATTAATTAAAAAAGAGAAATTACTATGGGATCAATTATTCAATTAATCGTGGCTGTAATCACGATAGCTAGTTTATGGAAAATCTATGAAACCTTCGGTCAGAAAGGTTGGGCAGCAATTATTCCGTTCTACAATTTAATTGTGCTTTTACGCATTATTAAGTGGGAACCTTATAAATTCTGGTTGTTCTTTATTCCTATTTACAACATTTATCTTGCTTATTTGGCATACAAAGATTTGGCTGCTAAGTATGGTCAGGGAACTCCGGGATATGCTATCGGTATCTTGTTGCTTCCGTTTGTGTTCTTGGCCCTTCTTGCATTCAAGTCACAGCCGATTGAAAATAATTAAGTATTGAAAAGAGCGTTCTTTTGAACGTCAATATATGATTGTCATTCTAAATCAGACTTCCATCTGATTCGGAATGACAATTCTTTTATATATATGTTAAGGCTGAATGATTAAGAGGATATAGGTCGCTGGTTTGCATTTTGTTTTATTGTAAATGAATAAAGTTAATGTATAGATGAATTTTATTCATATATTCTTTGTTTTATTCAAACAAAAGATTATCTTTGAGGAATCATAGTAATGAAATAAATTTGTTGTAAAAACATAGAGTGAAATGGGTGAAATAAAAAAACGTTTGCCTTTGCAATGCCCCTCCTGTGATGCTCCGCTGAAGGTGGGGAGAATGTTTTGCGAACAATGCGAGACGGAGGTGTGCGGCAGTTTTGAGTTGCCTTTGCTGGCACAGTTGTCCGAGAAAGAGCAACGCTTTATACTGGACTTTGTGAAAACGAGTGGCAGTTTGAAAGACATGGCAAAAAATATGGGGGTGAGTTATCCCACCGTAAGGAATGTACTGGACGATTTAATTGAGAAACTAACAAGAATAGATGTATGAAAGAGAAGGAAATTGTGGAAAGATGTGTGAATCCGTTTATTTGGATTGCGGGAATGCCGGCTCTGCTTTGGGGAGTTTTGGGGCTGGTCGCTTCTACTTTGCTCAGTTGGGCATCGGGCTATCATTATCATGGGTTGTTGCATTTTGGTCCGGCTCCTAATCCGGCTTGGTGGTGTTACTTGGCCGAGCACCTGATTGTGTGGCTGGTTCCTGCATTGATATTCTACTTGGGTGGCATTGTTCTGTCACGTTCGCGGATTCGTATAGTAGATGTGTTTGGTACAGTTCTATTTGCTCAGATCCCTTTGATTGGAATGAATTTGATTAATATATTGCCGCCTATGAAAACCCTGTTGCACCTGAATCCCAATATGCCGCCGCAAGAATTGTTGGCACAGCCGGGTATGGTGGCGGCTATTATCCTTTCTTTGTGCGGACTCTCATTTTTGGTGGCTACACTGGTGTGGATGTTCAATGCTTTGAAAGTATCTTGTAACTTGAAGCAGGGGCAGCTATGGATCGTGGCGCTTATCGGGATAATAGGAGGTGACCTGTTATGCCGGATGTTGATAAGGATGTTTTATTGATATGATATAGTCTTTAATGAGATATAATGAAATGGGAGTGTCAAAAACACTCCCATTTCTTTTATGACCAGATAGCGAAGATCATGGAACATAGATCTTTTGAACCTGTTCTTCCTTACTTAATCTTTTCTCGAATCTTGCTAAGATAGGCACGCATCCCCGCAGCATCTTTGTTGTTAATGATATCCAACAGTTCATTCAGTTCTGTACGGATACCTTCTACCTGTGCCGGGGTGCGGGGATTGAATAATATTTCCTGCAACAGATAGTCGTCTTCACTCAGTACTCCTTTGGCAATCTTCATGTGTCGCTTGAAAGTAGTACCGGGAGCATCCTGATGTTTCATCACTGCCGCAAAAACGAAAGTGGAAACAAACGGGATAGACAAGGAATATGCCACGGTTTCATCGTGTTCATCGAAAGTATATTCAAAGATATTCAGACCGAGGTTCTGGTAGAGGTCTTTGAAGAAGATCTTTCCCAAATGGTCGCCTTCGCTGATGATGATGGCATTTTCGGTGCTCAGTTTGTCAAGGTTGGCAAATGTGGGGCCGAACATGGGGTGAGTAGACACGTAGCGGAAACCGCATTGGTCGTAGAACTCTTTCAGTCCGGTCTTTACCGAAGCAATATCGCTGATGATACAGTCCTTAGGGAGTGCGGGCAACACCTGGCGGAAAGCATCCAAGGTATATTTCACGGTTGCCGCATTAATAACCAATTCGGGTTTGAAAGCTTCGATTTCTTCCAAAGTGGTGTAGCGGTAGGTGTTGTAGACAAAGCGCAGGCGTTTGGGATCTACATCAAATACGGCAGTTTCGTGCTGGAAACTTAATACATCGGTAAAGAAGGAGCCCATTTTTCCGGCTCCTAAGATTAATATTTTCATCTTTTTTAGTGGTTAGTGATAAGTGGTTAGTGATAAGTGGTTAGTGGTTAATGGCTGCGCTATCATACCGCAGGTATTAACCACTAATCATTAACCACTAACCACTAAAATCATTTATTGATTACTTCCATTTGTTGCCTCACACTTTCTTCGTGAATAGCTTCAAACACTTTTTTTATAAACTCGGCATCCATTCCGCACAATGCGCCTTGTGCACCGCGTTTGTCCAGGATTTCATTATATCGGCCCGTCTGAAGAATAGTCATATCATGCTCTTTCTTGAACGTACCGATTTCGCGGCAAACACGCATACGTTTTGCCAGAACTTCGATGATCTGATTATCGCATTCATCAATTTGGTTACGCAGATTACCCAAGTTTTCAGTAGTCTGTGTTTCTTTACGGATAACCAGCAGGTTCAATATATAGTCCAAAACATCAGGAGTTACTTGCTGTGAAGCATCGCTCCATGCACAATCCGGATTGCAGTGTGATTCTACAATCAGTCCGTCGAAACCTAAGTCCATAGCCTGTTGGCAAAGCGGAGCTACCAGTTCGCGTTTTCCACCGATATGGCTGGGATCGCAGAAAATAGGCAGGTCAGGCAAACGGCGGCGCAGTTCGATAGGAATACGCCATTGCGGAAGATTGCGGTAAATCTTTTTATCGTAAGATGAGAAACCGCGGTGGATGGCGCCCAGTTGCTTCAATCCTGCATTGTTGATGCGTTCGAATGCACCGATCCATAATTCAAGATCGGGGTTTACCGGGTTCTTAATTAATATAGGTATATCAACGCCCTTCAGTGCATCGGCAATTTCCTGTACGGCAAATGGGTTTGCAGTGGTACGTGCGCCTATCCAAAGTATGTCGATGCCTGCTTTCAAGCATTCATAAACGTGTTTGGCAGTAGCTACTTCGGTAGAGACATACATTCCTGTTTCTTGTCTTACACGTTTCAGCCATGCCAGACCTTCTACACCGATACCTTCGAAACCACCCGGTTTGGTACGGGGTTTCCAAATGCCGGCGCGGAAAATCTTCACGCCTTTGTTTGCCAGCATAGTAGCTGTTTCCATTACTTGTTCTTCGGTTTCGGCACTACAGGGGCCGGCAATTACCATGGGGCGTTTCTTTTCGATTCCCGCCAGTTCAATGGGTTTTAAATCTAATTCCATAATCTATTTTGTTTTATTACATTATCTTTTTAATTCTTTCCAGCGCCTCTGCCAGTTTGTCTTCCTTGGCACAGAGCGAGATGCGGATATAACGCTTTCCGTTGCTTCCAAAAATGAATCCCGGAGTGATAAATACCCGTGCTTGGTGCAATACTTTCTCGGTTAATTCTTCTACATCATTGTAAGAATCGGGAATGCGTCCCCAAAGGAACATACCCACCTGGTGGTGGTCGAAAGTGCATCCCAAGATACTCATTATTTCTTCTGCCAATTGGCGGCGACGGCTATATACATTGAAGTTTGCTTCTTCGTGCCATTCCACGCTGTTTTGGTAAGCCTGTGCGGCTGCCAGTTGCATGGGGCGGAAAGTACCGGAGTCGATATTACTCTTTATCTTCAAGATCCATTGCACAAATTGAGCATTGGTAGCCAACATTCCGATACGCCATCCCGGCATATTGTGACTCTTGCTCATAGAGTTGAACTCGATGCAACATTCCTTTGCGCCCGGTACATTGAGGATACTCAATGGTTTTTTGTTCAGAATGAAACTGTATGGGTTATCGTTTACAATCACAATGTTGTGACGGCGTGCGAAGTCCACCAGCTTTTCATACAATTCCATTGTAGCATTCGCTCCGGTCGGCATATTGGGATAGTTAGTCCACATTATCTTTACGCGGCTCAGATCCATCTTTTCCAATTCTTCGAAATCGGGTTGCCAGTTGTTGTCCTCGCGCAAGTTGTAGTTCACTATTTCGCTGCCCAGTATCTTATTTAAAGAGGTGTAAGTGGGGTAGCCCGGATTGGGAACCAGCACTTGCTCACCCGGATTAACCAATGCAAGCGTTACATGCAGGATGCCTTCCTTGGAACCGATCAACGGCTGGATTTCTGTGGCCGGATCAAGGTCTACATTATACCAGCGTTTGTACCAGTCTGCCATTGCCTTGCGCAGTTCGGGTATGCCTACGGTGGGTTGATATCCATGAACATCAGGGCGTTTTGCCTGTCCGCACAATACATTGACGGTTTCTTCCGAAGGCGGCAGATCCGGACTTCCGATACCCAGACTAATTACATTCTTACCTTCGGCATTCATTTGTGCCACTTCTTTCAGTTTGCGGCTGAAGTAGTATTCGCTAACATTCGCCAAGCGGTCTGCCGGCTGAATGTTATATGGTTGATGTTCCTTCTGCATATTCTCCTAATATTTTAAGTTCTTTTGTTAACGGGGTTACAGCGTCTATAGACTGTTTGTATCTCAGATAATCGTTGAAAATAACGTCCACGTAAAACAGGTATTCCCATTCGCATCCGATGATAGGCAACGATTGAATCTTGGTGAGACTGATTTTATAGAAAGAAAAGATAGAGAGTACTTGCGATAGGCTTCCTTCGCTGTGTGGGAGGGAGAAGACGATGGTGGCTTTGTTCGTTTTGGAACGGTCGCGCAGGTCATCGGCTTTCCACGGGTCGGACACTACAAGGAAGCGGGTGAAATTATGTTTGTTCGTTTCTATGCCTTCTTCCAGTACTTTCATTCCATACAGGTCGGCGGCATATTTGGAACAGATAGCGGCGTGTCCTTTCAGGTTCTCCCGTTTGATGGCTTCCGCACTTCCTGCCGTATCTTCGGCCTCTACGATTTTCAGTCGCGGGTGCTGCATCAAGAATTCGCGGCACTGTGCCAGGGCGACAGGGTGGGAGTTGACTTCGGTCAGTGTATCCCAGTCGTCATCGGGCAGGCACATGAAACTGTGCTTGATGCGTAGTTTGTGTTCACCCACAATGGTCATTCCGCTTTCGCGCAGCAACTCGTAGTTGTGCAGCAGGCTGCCTGCAATGGTGTTCTCGATGGCGAGCATACCAATTACATTGCTATCCTGCTTCATGTTCCGGAAGATTTCTTCGAAAGTAGAACAGCAGATTAGTTTAATTTCTTCACCCGGGAAGAATTTGTGGGCGGCAATGTCATGATATGAGCCCGGTACACCTTGTATTGCTATCTTTTTCATTTGTTATTGTATTATAAAAAAAATCCCGCTTCTGCCTAGAAGCGGGATTCGTTGTTATTATCATATTGTTTTATTCGTCGTTTAACGTACACATACAAACTCCCGCTTCACTTTGTTGCTAAAGTAAAAGTAATAAAAGAAAAAGAAGTATGTATTGTATAATGCTTTCATTTTGTTCTTTTTGTTATTGAATACGCTGCAAAAGTAATACTTTTCCGGCAAAAACAAATAAATAAGAAGTTTTTTTTCAAAAATATTTTTGGATTACTCTTTTAAAGGGGGTGTGGGGCTTGTTGGGTGATGTCATTCAGACGGTCATAGGGAGGAGGAATCTGAAAAGCACTAGAATAAGTAATTCAAATATCGCGATTTTCATTTTGTTCGACATATTTGTAGCAAAAAGTTTTTATTTGCCGATAACTTGACCTACCTTTGTTTTCGCTAAACAAAACATGACAAAAGTATTAATTCGGAAAATAGACAGACATGAAGACAAAAACTATTCTTGGAATGCTAATTGCATTCTTTCTGGCTGCCGGAATGGCATCTTGCAGTGATAATGACGAGGAAGAAGTGAAAGAAGTGCTCCCGTTGATCTTCGAGAAAACGATGTATGAAACCTCTTTAATACGAATATATAACATTCCCATCCTTAGTGGCAATGGCAGTTATTCGATAAAGGTGGAGAATCCTGAGGTGCTGGATGCTGATCCCTTTCTTCATGAAGGAAACGAAATAGGTTACATTCAGCTGATGAGTAAGCGTAAGGGAGTAACGGCACTTACTGTAACGGACAATGTATCGGGCGAGACAGCAAAACTGACCGTTACAGTAACGGATGGTTATATGACTTTTCCTGTTCAAAGATCAAACCATCCAGCGTTGGACGAGCACGTGTGGATATACTTGATAAATAATGATGCACGCGAATGTTATTTTATGCAAGGCGATGATAGAGATGAATATGCCACTTCTACTATCCTTTTTCGGGGGACATATCAGTTTTCGGCAGAAAAAGCTAGGGAGAAGTCCAAATATTACCTCACTTTGGTTTATGCTTCGGATGAAAATGGTAAGTTTACCGATGCCGCCATTGCTCCCATGCAACATAAATTTGACATTTCCGGCAGTGATAGCGAACTTTTTAAAATTATACCTAATTATTTGCCGGTCAATTGGGGTGTGCCGGAAAATGCATCCTCTGATGTGAAGGTAGCTCCCAGGTTGGATATGTCGCATGTTTATACATTGAATATGAAGGAAGTAGGAACGGAATACGAAGTGATTCTAACTTTATCTAGTCGGTCTATTCCTGAAGGTGTTTTGAAGTAATTGCTTCTATGCGAGTGCCTTTCCCGGCATTATATTCCGGCAAAGCCTACACCAATCGGTGTGAGCTTTGCCGGTTTTCTTGTATTATCCTTGTGGCATCGCATGATTCCTGCTTTCCATAATGCCCGGCATCTGTTGCAAAGCCCAGTTTACCAAGCCTTCTATATGTGGTATCAAGCTTCTTCCTCTCTCCGTCAGCTCATACTCTACTCGTGGCGGAACTTCGGCATATACTTTCCGATTCACCAGTCCGTCAGCTTCCAGTGTGCGCAGGGTTACGGTCAGCATCCGTTGTGATACATCGGCTATCGTTTTATGAATATCGTTGAACCGCATGGTTCCGTTAGCATTCAGTGTGATAAGGACTAGCATAGACCACTTATCACCAAGCCTGCACAGTACATTTCGTACAGGACAATTACCGGTAGGATGAAAGTTTTGCATTTTTTAATCTTCTGTATTTCGTTGATGTTCAACAATGGTTACTTCTGTGTAACCTATTGATATTCATGTGCCTTCTTGCTTTTGTGGAACAAGCTGACTACATTTGCGTTACAAAAGTAATAAACTTACTAAAGATAACTATTGTTTTACTAGAGAAATTGATTGTTTTATTTAATAAACTAAGATTATGGCAAAGAAAGTAGCAGTTTTAGCAGTAAATCCGGTAAACGGATTAGGTTTGTTCCAGTACTTGGAAGCGTTTTTTGAAAATGGTATATCTTATAAGGTATATGCAGTGGCAGAAACAAAAGAGATTAAGACAAACTCGGGTATCAAGTTGGTGGCAGATGATGTGATTGCCAATCTGATAGGACACGAAGGCGAGTTTGATGCCGTGGTATTCTCTTGCGGTGATGCCGTTCCCGTTTTCTCACAGAATGCGGATAAGCCTTATAATGTGGATTTGATGTCCGTATTGAAAGCGTTTGGAGAAAAAGGAAAAATCATGATCGGCCATTGTGCGGCAGGTATGATGTTCGACTTTGCAGGAGCTACGGCAGGCAAGAGATTGGCAGTGCATCCGCTGGCAAAAGCAGCTATCAGCAAAGGAACGGCTACCGATGAGAAATCAGTTGTGGATGGCAACCTCTATACGGCACAGGGGGAAAACTTTATATGGACGATGATGCCTCAGGTGATAGAAGCCTTGAAAAAGTAAGGAGGAACTTGCATGAAGGTGTGTCAACGAGTGTCAATGAAGTCAACTTACTTCCCTGACTAAGTTAACTTACTTTGCTCACTAAGTTAACTTAGTGAGCCTATGAAGTCAACTTACTTTTTTCATCACTACACATACACTACAACCATGTACTGGAAACAAGAAATGATTTCTCCCAAATAAAAATATCGCTTCCCTTGGGCATTCAAGAAAGAATATGTACCTTTGACTATAAACTAAATAATAAGTAATGTCACGATTCGTCAATCCTTTTACCGACTTGGGCTTCAAAGTCATCTTCGGTCAACCGGCAAGCAAAAATTTACTCATTACGTTGTTGAATGAGTTGCTGTCCGGTGAACATCATATAGAAGACCTTTGTTTTCTGGACAAGGAAGATCATTCAGGCAATGCAAATGACAAGGGCATCATATATGACCTGTATTGCCGTACAAATAGCGGAGAGTATATTATAATAGAAATGCAAAATCGTTGGCACAGCCATTTTCTGGACAGGACATTATATTATGTATGCCGTGCTGTAGGCAGGCTGACAGAGTTGCCGCCTCCTGAAAAAATCAGGATACCTGTAGAGGATGGTACCGATGGGATGCTGTGCGAGGGAAGCGTTCCGTATGGAATCCGTTATAAGCTGAATACCGTATACGGCATATTTTTGATGAACTTTAAGGAAAGTGGGTTGGACAAAAAGTTCCGTACAGATGTGGTACTGGCCGACCGGGACACGGGAGAAGTGATCAATCCCCATCTGCGACAAATTTATCTGCAATTTCCTTATTTTTGCAAGGAACTTGCCGAATGTGAAACGCTGTATGAAAAATTAATGTATGCATTGAAGAATATGAGTAACTGGAACAGAATGCCGGATGCCCTAAAGGAACAAGTGTTCAAGCATCTGGATCAATTGGCAGCTGTGGCCAATTTGTCGGAAGAGAACCGTATCGCCTATGACAAGGCCGTAGACCGCTATCGGGTGAGCCAGATAGTGGAAGAAGATATACGTAGGGAAGCTACGGAGGAAGGCATGAAAGAAGGCATGAAAGAAGGCATAAAGGAAGGCATGAAAGAAGGTATGAGAAGAAAACAAATAGAAATGGCTCTCGAAATGAAGAATGATGGAATGCCTTTTTCCGCTATAGCCAAATACACCGGACTTTCCATAGAGGACATTGAACGGTTATAAAGATGTTTATGCCGATTGGAAACCTGACGTAAATTGAACTTACAAGGAATCCTTGTTTGTTCAAACAGAAGATTTACGGTAGATGATTAACAGCTTGCCGAAGAAATAATAGTAAAGCATAATTAGAAATCATATATAAATAAGGAGTGCTTCAAAACAATGAAATACGATTTTGATAAAGTAATAGACCGCAGCGGTACGGCTGCCGAAAAAGTAGAGGGTTTAAAAGAGATATGGGGACGCGCGGATTTGATTCCTTTGTGGGTGGCGGATATGGACTTTGCCACAGCCCCTTTTGTAACGGATGCTATTCGCAAACGCTGTGAAAATGGAATTTTGGGCTATACCGGAAAACCGGATAGCTACTACAACGCCATTATTAACTGGGTGAAGCAGCGTTATGATTTGACAATTACTAAGGAAATGATAAATTATGTTCCCGGTATTGTTCCGGGCGTAGGCATGGCTATGAACTGCTTTACGGAGAAGGGGGATAAAGTAATGATTCAGCCGCCTGTCTATCATCCTTTTGCGTGGGTGACTACCCGCAATGAACGTACACTGGTTACCAATCCGTTGAAGTGGGAGAATGGAATGTATCGCATGGACTTGGATGCTTTCCGTGAACAGATAAAAGGTTGCAAGCTCTTTATCTTGTGCAATCCTCACAATCCCGGCGGGGTGGTTTGGACAGAAGAAGAACTACGCACAGTGGCAGAAATCTGCTATAATGAAAAGGTGCTTGTTTTCTCTGACGAGATTCATGCCGACCTCACTTTGCCTCCTCATAAGCATCGTCCTTTTGCTACCATCAGTGAGAAGGCAAAGATGAATTCCGTTACTTTTATGTCTCCCAGCAAGGCATTCAATATGCCGGGTTTGTCAGCTTCCCATGCTATTATTTTTAATGAAGAATTGCGGCAGCAGTTCCGTACCTATATGGATGCCGGCGAGCTGGATATGGGGCATGTATTCGCTTTCCTGTCTGTTGAGGCGGCTTATAGTCATGGAACAGAATGGCTGGATCAATGTTTGGAGTATATACAAGGGAACATTGATTATGTAGATGAATTCCTCAAAGTTCATGCTCCCAAAATCAAAGCTATCCGTCCCGAGGCTTCATATCTGGTGTGGTTGGATTGCCGTGAATTAGGGTTGAGTCAGGAGGCTTTGAATGATTTCTTTGTGGACAAAGCACATTTGGCACTGAATGACGGAGCAATGTTCGGCAAAGAGGGAACAGGATTCATGCGTCTGAATGTAGCCAGTCCGCGTTGCATCATTGAAAAGGTAATGAGACAACTGGCTGAGGCTTATAAATTACTATAGGGTAATGAATGATTTACCCCTAGGTAATTGATAAACTATTATGCAGTAGTAAGGCAATTACCTAGGGTAGTATTTCAGTTTGCAGAAACCTATTCTTTCCTGTATTGTGGCGGAGCAAATCTTAAATCGTTTTTTTCGTCATGTTCTTTCGGCTTTTCTTCAGGTGCTACTATTTCTTGTCTTTTATGGTAAACTTTACTTAAACAGTATCCACAATGAGGACAAAAGTTGATTGATATAGTTATTTTTTTCCGCAACTAGAGCAGAAAACAGTATTTTTTTTCCTTTTTAATACTATTCTTCTTTTGGAGATTTACTCTTATGCTGGCAGGTTTATCCTGTGGTATTTTGGAGATTAATGCTACTATCCATCCATACATTAGAAATGGAAAGTGTAGAATGCCTATATAAGAGAAAAAGCTAATCCCGTATTGTATATATAATACTATAGGCAAATATGAATTAGGATCTTTTTCATATTCGATGTCGGCTAACATTTTCCATATAATTTTATTTTGCAGTATTAGGAAAATGATTGATAATATACTCCATAGAAAAGTGAAAAAGGCATATTTGTGATACTTGTAATAATGATTGCCAATATGTGTCCATACAGAAAAAAATAGAGATAGTTCCTATAATCAAGGTTATAATAAATCCAATGCCTGTGTACTCAAGGCAATAAGTGTTATTCTGTATGGAGTAATAGAGTAATGCATAAGTTATTCCGGTAGGCAGAATATTTGCATAAAATGAGAATACAGGGAGTTTGTGGATAAGTGAAAGAAACATATTTATGAAACTCAAAACAGGAATGAGATATAGTATGAAGGTGTAATCCTTCATACTATAATAGATTGATAGTTCGGGCATATATCCGATTACCTCATTTATTTGTGCAATAGCCTGAAAGAGGGAAACTGTAAAAAAGTGATAGCTTCCCGATTTCAAATCCATCCATGGCAGAAAACAGGCAATAAATATAAGGAAAGAACATGATGCTTGAAAAATAGAATTATTGTAATGTTTTATATTCATATTGTTCAGGGTGTCAATAATAAGTAATATTCCTTTCTTCATATACCTTTTTTGTTTGATCAAATTCATTTAAACATGCTGAAACACGTTTAATCCAATTATTATGTTGATCAAATTCGATATATTGATAGGTGGTTGTGCTGGGAAACCTGCCTTTGTCTTCTATTCTGATGATATTGTTTTCATTATCATATTCTATTCTGTCATCGGCATAATCGGCTTCTACATCATCATAGGGTATATGACGGCAAGGACGCCCGTAATTGTCATATTCCCACACTTCTCCCTGTGTATAAGTTCCGCCTTCTTCAATCCATGGACTTTCATTGGATATTTCAGTGATTCGTCCTTTGGTGTTTCGTTTTACTGTATTACTTTTATTGTTTAGAGAATCATAATCAGTAGTGAATATTAGCTCTCCCAGAATGGAGTATTTCAGGCTTTTGCTTCGATATTGATCTTCTTTTTCTCCTTTCAGATATTGTCCATCCTTTTCTATTGCTTTATAGAAGTTGGTCTGGCATTCTTTTACTTTATCTTTCAGGGCAAATAATGCCAAGTCTGGCGTGAGAAATTCATTGCTTGCCTTTGTGCATGACATGAAATTGAGGTAAAGTGCTAAAATGAATAAATAGCCCCAAAATGGTTTTATATTTTTGAGAATTTTAGAAACTTGTTCCATGTGTTTTTTTCTTTGAAGGTTAACGATAGCATTTTGATATTTTCACTCTGGTTGGAAAAAAGCTGACTCCTATTTCTACATTCAAGTCTCCATTCCTTCCTCCCTTTGTTCCCGGAGTTAAGGGAGGCATATTCTTAACCAGGTCAAGCGCTACTTTGTCCAGCCGTTCAAGAACTCTATTTTTGATTCGGGCATTACTGATTCTACCGGAAGCTGTCACGGTACAGGCGATGACTATTTCTCCTCTTCCGGCACTCTCAATAGCCGGTCTGTGTGGCTCCGGGTAGTTTCGGATGTATTGATGAACTCTTTCAGTAAATAAAGGAACAGTGATGGCATTTTCTCTGACCTCTTGTTCTTTGGCGGCAATGCGTATTTTCTGATACCATTCATCCAGACCTTCTATTGTGCTATTCTCTTTTTTTAATTCTTCTATAATGGGTAAAGCTCGGAGTGGGTTAGGACTTGAAAGGTTGGAACCTTGTGCTAAAATGATAGCGGATCTTAGTTTTGCCCTATCAGAATAATAGTGATCAGCTTTACTGTACCATATTAATGCCATTACGTCACTTTGTTTTGTTCCACAGCCATCGTAATAAAGATCTCCTAAATGTTCATAGTGACTGCCATGATTGGCTGCCCGTTCTGCATATTGAAATGCTTCCACAGGATTTTCCTCTGTACCTATGCCGCCTCTTTTTCGTATAGAAACCTCATATTCGGCCTCTGCATAATTTAAGTCGGCCGCCTGTTTATAGAATGAGTATGCTTTGGTTAGGTCTTTTTTTACTCCGATGCCAAATTCATACATTTTACCCATATCATAAATGCAAGGTGGATAGTTTTTGTCTACCCCCTTTTTTTAAGAGATTTAGGGCGATTGCCGCATCTTGTTTTATTCCTTGCCCATTGGCATACATACAACCTAAATAGTCTAATGCGGTAAGACTGCCGGACTTTGCGGCTCGTTGGAAATAGGGTATTGCTGCAGAATAATTCTTCTGATTATAGAGTTCAACACCTCTTTGGGTGTCATAATCATTTTGTGCGATAATTAAGGTATGGCTGCACAAGAACAGTAATAAAAATAAGAATGTTTTCATATGGTTAGAAATTATATGTTGGTTACGTTTATAGTTACAGAATTTGAGGTGTATGATTTACCGTCAGCTTTTATGGTGGCTTCCGGAATAGTAAAAGTTCCGGCATTGTGTGCCATAAGGATATAGGTAAAAGTAATACTTTTTTTGGTTGTCGTTTTTCCATTTAAAATTGTAGTACTACTTGCTTGTGATCGCGTTGGTCCTACTAAAACATCAAAATTGGTGATACTTGGACCTTTGAAATCTTGCGTGTTCTGACTTCCTATGGTGTACGTGAGCCTGAATTGGTCTTCTATGGAAACTGTTTCTGGAGCCTCGGCAATAAACTGATCTGTTGGGATATTCATATTGCCGGTAGTGCCATTCCCAAAGAATGCAGCAAAAGAATCTGTAGACGTAATGGTTATTATGACTTTGTTTCTTTCAGTAGAAAACGCCATGTGGAATGTTCCATAGTCTAATTCTTTGATATTTTGTCCTTTTGCCTCAAAACTTTTTAGAATTTCCATCATGACTTTTTCTTCTTTTCCATATCCTTTATCTTTTAACTTGATAATTATTTGAAATTTCGTTGGTAAGGCATTGGGAGCTAAAACATCATTATATCCCCACCATCCGTCAGATACTTTTTCATAGAAATTTCCACCTATTGACAGGGATATGGTAGCATCTTGAGAAGCGTCAATCTTTTTGATATCTTCAAAATTATGGTGTTTCTTAAATGTACTTTTATCTAAAGAATACTCTTGGATAATATTGGAAAGAGAGGTGTTGAAATCGATCTTTTCATCTAATTTATTTTTACTGATCAGCTTGCTTATGGCAGAAGTGATGGCTTCGACATTGAAATAATCGGAAGTGACAGAGCTTATTTCCATGATACATATATCATCAAATTGCGGATTTACGATATACTTTCCTTCTTTATTGATGAAACCATATTTTCCATTGCTTTTTACAATGGCATAATCATCCCAAAATATCCAACAGTCATCGAATTGTGGATTTATTATAAACTGTCCTTTTTTATTAATGTATCCGCCCTTGGAATCTATTATGACAGGTGCCAAATCGTTATCTCCGAAAGTGGAGACATTGTCGAACTGTGGGTTAATGATGATTTTTCCTTTGGTGTCGCACCATCCTAGCAACCTGCTGCCTTGGGTTCTGACGATATAGCTGTCCTTGTCTGCTCTCATGTAGTCGAATTGTGGGTTGATAATGTATTTCCCTTTCTTATTAATTACGCCATAAACATTATTTTCGTTTGCAACAATAGCACGTCCGTCAATAAAAGATTTTGCTTTTCCAAATTGATAGTTAATAACTAATTCTCCATCCTTATTGATATATCCGTAGTCTCCGTTAAAATTTTGAACCGGAGCTAATCCTTCTTTAAAACCTCCGGCATCAGTATATTCGGTTGCAGGTATAACAATACTTCCCTTTCTGTCAACAAATCCATAAAATGTTTGACCATACGAATTGGATATTCTGTATCTTGCCAGTCCTTCTGAATAGTTATAAGCCATCTCTGCCTCTTTTATGGTAAATTGTTCTTCTCCGTTTCTATTTATGGCAGTTGGAGCACCTTCTTTTTTGACAACCCAGGCAAGACCTTCTGAAAAGGTAGTAGCCTGACTATACATGGGATTGATGACAAAATTACCTTTTGTGTCGATAAATCCAATTTTGTTAGTAGAACCTGCCAGGCCTAATCCTTCGTGGAAAAAACAAGCGCCTTCAAATTGTGGATTGATTTGGTATTGTCCTTGTGTGTCTACATATCCGAATTTCGTTCCGCTTGCTACAGGAATAAGCTCTGTGTTAACTTCGCTTTTGTTGTAATTATTGCAGCTTGTCATAAGACATAGTAGCAATGAATAATAGAGTGATTTTCTCATGTTTATATGTTTTTAATGTTAGTATTGGCATAGGGGCATAAAAAAAAGAGCGCAACCTACTTTTTTCTTATTCGATTAGGAAGTCTCTGGTAAACCTTTAGGTCAAAATAAGTAAAAGCAGTTCACGCCCTTACGGGTGTGAACGTTACTTAGACTTATTATTTTTGACCTTTAAATAAATTTACCAGATTTACCTAATCAAAATAATCGTCTTAACGTCCGTATATGTTTATCTATTTATTCTTTTATTCCTTTTCTTGTTTAATGGGTTACACATATCAGCGTGGCAGATATTACCATACTTGATTACAAAGTTCTTAAAAATAGTTGGAAATCCAAATTAATTCAGATATTATTTTAAGTACTGAGTCTTAAAGATATTTACGCACAATATAAAGATTGATAGCAATAACGACCCGAATATCACGCCCATAAAGCCGAACAATGACAGGCCGATCACTACTCCGAAGATGGTGATAAGCGGATGTGTATCAGCCATCTTCTTTTGGAGGATAAACCGGATCAGGTTATCAATGTTTGTAACTATCAATCCGCAATAGAGCAATAATCCGATGGCATGAGTCCAGTCTCCCGACAAGGCTAGGTATGCTGCCAATGGGAACCATACCAATGCTGTTCCCACAATGGGAATAACGGTGGCAAAACAGGTGAGGAAACCGAATAGCAGGGCACTGGGAACATCAAACAGATAATATCCCAGTGTAGCTATGGCTCCCTGTATAACTGCCAGTAAGGGAATGCCTATTGCATTGCTCCTCACAATCATATTGATTTCATTCAGTACATCCTTTTTATTTTCACGGCTGAATGGAAGTATTTCATAAACATATTGTTCCATCTTTGTGCCACCTATCAACATAAAGTAAAGTACAAATACAAATACAAAAGCATTGATGGCAAAACTGCTGATACTGCCCATCAGGAATTGTCCGATGCTGGGCAGGATGGAGGCTATGGAAGAAATATTTTCTGTACTTAGTAAGTCATATCCGGTCTTGATCCGGAGCCAAGAGGCAAGGTCTGTTACTGTATGGATAAATCCTGCAGTATCCACATTAACCGTCTGTAATTTGTTGATTAGTAGCCACACTGCTAATGACAGAGGTACTAAGAAACACATGATGGACTCTATTAAAAGCAGAATGGCCGTTATGCTTTTATTGAAGTGCTTCTTTTCGGTGAGGTATATCATTTGACCTCTTACCATAATATAAATAGTGCAGGCGCCCAAGATGCCTCCCATGAAAGGAGACATTTTTAGGAATAGAATAAGCCCTAGTCCCAGTATGATGGTGATGAGGGAATATTTCCAGTATTGTTCTTTGATGCTCATGTGTCTTATTGTTTATCTTGTATATAAAATAAACAATAAAACAAGTTAGAATGTTCCGCTATCAGAACGGAACATTCTTTGTCATATTCTCATAATTATTATATTGGCCGCTGATGTTCGCTTCGCTGTCCGGAGCAAGTTCTATTGCTTTTTTCATATCTTCCACAGAGCCGTCTTTGTCGCCTTTCAATAGCTTGATACGTCCGCGTTCATGATACGCTTTGGCAAAACCGGGATTGATTTCGATGGCCTCGTCATATACTTCGATGGCTTTATCCAGATCTTTATTGGACAGATGCAATTCACCCAGTAACAAATAGGCTTTTTCGTTGAACGGATTGAGGGATAATACTTGGTTAAAGTATTCTTGCGCTTGTTCCTGTTCGCCTGTAGCGGCCAGGATTTCTCCCTTCAATAGCAATGCTTGCTCATCATCCGGATTCAGTTCCAATAGTTTCTGTATATCCTCGGCAGCGTCTTTGGCCTGTTTCATTCCCCAAAGCACTTCTGCGCGTAGTTGGTATGCTTCGGCGTAATCTTCTTTCAGGACAATCGCTTTGGTCAGCATGGCGATGGCAGTAATTTCATCTTTCATTCCAATGGCTGCTTTGGCTGCCAGATAGAAAGCCAGCGGGTCCTTGGTATCTAGCGCTAATGCCTTTTGGCAGGCATCATTCATGCTTTCATAATCTTCCTGCATATAGCAGATTCCGGCCAGTGACAGGAATGTATTGACTTGTTCCGGATCTTTTACGGCCATGCGGTCCAGTGTGATGCGTGCATCGTCCAAGCGGTTTGCCTGGGTATAAGCGGTAACCAGCATACCTAGTGTTTCCAGTTCGTCATTAATGGCAATGGCTTCCTCAAAGCACTTGATGGCGTATGGCAGCTTGCCCATTCGTTGAGCCCGTATGCCATCATATTTCAGGATCTCGAAATTCTTTTTATCATTTTTCTCTTTTTCGGTTTCGGGGGTGCTACTGTTTCCACCGAATAAGGATTTAAATAAGCCCATAAATCTATTTGTTTTTATTTGTCTACGGTTATAGTGAATTGTCTCAGGTAAATTTCTTGTTCTTTATCCTGCACATTGGTGAAGCGGATTGCTTTTATCGGCCTCTTTTGCAGATCTGCTGATAAGCGGTTCTTTTCCTGCTTGAAGTCTACCTTTGTCCAGTCGGTTCCGTTTGTTGATATTTCCAAGTTTCCCCAGCTTGCCACTTCCGGCTTGCCAAAGTCTATCTGGATACTTTGTCCCGGGTACGTTTGATCCAGCTCAACGGTCAATGAGCCTTTACCCGGCCATTTGATCACTTCCAATGCAGGAGAAATCTGGATGCGATTCGTCTTTATTTGTAAAGGCAGATTCTTAATTTGACTGATGTCGCTGATTAGTTTATGCGGCATATAGTCGGTGGCAGCATTCAGTTGTGTGTTATACTTTTGGTTATAGCGGTCTACAACTGTTGCAAAGGTTTGGTCAATCAATGGTTTGATAACCTTGCCGGCTGTCTTTACTCCCGGTTGATAAGGATTTTGGTTGTAAGTCTGGTCAATGTGGAACATTTGCTGTTGCAATGCTTTCACATGTTTATATTTGCGCATGAATAAATCTTGGTTATTGCTTTCGTAGGCTTTCACCAAGGCAAGTACTTCATTGCCGGTTTCGCCCAATAGCTTGAATTGATAAAGCCAAGGCATTATTTCCATGATCAACGGACTGTTTTCTTCATCAACCGATAATATATCACCGGATTCAATCATTCTGCTGAATGTTTCTTGCAAAAGGGTGAAATCTTTTTCATCGTAGCGCTGGCCTTTTGTATAACTCTCTATAAAGTTTTTGGCTGTAGGTTGCAGAGATACAGATTCTTCACGGCGGTATTTATGTCCGTTTGCTCCCAAATCGGAGTTATGTGCTGTAAAGAATTCCAGTTCGGTGGCACATCCCGGCAAAATGTTTTTGATTGCATCTTTCCATGTCTTGTCACTGTCATACTTTTCGGGATTCCATACATAGGAGGCTACTCCGTAGATTGCAATCTTTGATGCCTCGGCGTGCTCCATCGGATTGGTGACGAAACCGGACATTTGATCGGCTATCTGTGTATCATTTCCATATACGGGCCCCATCAGTAAATGATCTCGTACATAGTCGGAAACGGGGAAGTTCCACCAAATGTATGCAGGGCGTTTAATGCGTTCATTGATCCAGGCAATTCCCTCCTTGGTTATGTCGGAAATGACGCGGTCTCCTGTCCACATTATCTGTATGGATGGATTCAGTTTGTCTCCTAATGTGGTAAGGTATCCTTTTGCCGGATCTGACCAGCTCTTGTTGTACTCCGTGGGACACATCACAAGAGGGGTTACATCCGGTTTGGCTTTTACGAAATACTCATCTATATAGTTCAATAGCTCCGCCTGTTTTGCCGGATTGGTACCTTCGCCCGAAATATCATCAAAGAATACGGCAAATGAGCGTACGCCGAGGGCATACATCTTTTCAAATTTAGCGAGTAATAAGTCGCGGTCTTCCTGATTCCATTTGATGTCTTGTCCAGGATGGATAGCCCAAACAAAATCTACTTCATTTTCTTTTGCAACCTTTACCAGTTCTTGCAGTTGTGCAGCTTCTTTTTCGGGATAAGGCAGGCGCCAGTTGGGAGAACTGTGATAAGGGTCGTCTTTAGGGCCATAAATATAGGTGTTCATTTTATTTTCGCCATAAAACCGGAGTTGGCGAAGACGGGCGGCATGACTCCAGGGAGTGCCGTAAAAACCTTCTACTACACCACGGTAGCGGATGGACGGATAGTCCTTTATTTCTATAACCGGCAATTCGTTATTGTTAAGCAATTGCCTCAATGTTTGTAGGGCATAGTAGGTTCCTCGCTCATCATTTCCTGCCAATACAATCTCTTTGTCATTGATGGATAGGTAATATCCTTCTTTATGGGCAGGTATCAGGCGGTTGAATTTTCTTATGGCTTTATCTCCTTTTTCTCCGATGTAGATGTGCACGCCGGTATTTCCCGGTTGCTTTCCGGCTAGCAGTTTCTTTAATTCCTGTACGGCATACGGGTTTGCATCAGTATCTCCTGAAAGTTGGTATGTTTCAGTCAGGCTGATTTGCTTTTCTTTATTTGAGACTTGTTGGGGCACAGGTTGAATGTCTATGTTTTGTGCATAGATACTGCAACTAGCAAAGAGACAAATAATTGCCAAATGTACTTTTTTCATGTTTTGTCGGGGTAAAAGGTTAATAAATCAGCGGCAAAGATACGATATAAAAATGAAATAGGCAGAAAAATGCACAAAGAATGTTGTTGGGAAACGGGGTGGGTGAGGGGAGTCTAAACTTGTTGTAACAGGCGCTATTTAGGAGCTTTCCGATAGTTATTTTATGATAAGTTTTAGCATTATCCGTAATAATGATAACGATAACCGTAATTTATCTACCATTTTTTTCAGCAAAGTATTGTATTTTTGCATCATTGTCAGTTATCCGGTTTATATCGGTTGGGCATTGGTTATGAATGTAATAACTCACTAAGATAAAGAATTGAAATGAAAAAGAACAGACACTACTTGCAACAATTAGCTGGAGGGATCACTCTTTGCACAGCCTTATTTGCTACAGTCCACACATCTGCACAGACGGTGGTAGACTCTACCCGTGTCTACCGCATTGGTGAGGTGGTGGTAACAGGCAGCAATAATGCTACGGGACGGGATCTGCTTCCTTATACTGTCTCTACTATCAGCAGTCCCCAACTGGAAGCAACTGGACAGTCACAATTACTTTCTGCCATCTCTGTCCAAGTGCCGAGCCTGTTTGTCTCCGAGCGCAATATCTTCGGGTTCGGCGTGAGTAACGGAGGTTCGGGCGGCATCAAGATACGTGGTATCGGAGGTTCCCCCACCAATGCGGTGTTGATGATGGTGGATGGGCAACCTCAATTTGCCGGTATCTATTCCCATCATGTGGCTGATTTTTATGGAACGGAATATGTGGATCGGGTGGAAGTCCTTCGCGGACCGGGGTCTGTACTCTATGGTTCCAATGCTATGGGTGGAGTTATCAATGTCATTACCAAAAGCGCGGAAAGGGAAGGGGTGCATACCACACTCACTTCGCAATACGGTTCTTATAATACATGGCGGTCTTCACTAGTCAACACGACTCGTTTCGGAAAATTCTCCTCGCTCGTGTCACTCGGTTATGACCGTACAGACGGATTGGAAGATAACTTTGACTTTAAACAGGGAAGCCTGTATGCAAAGTTGGGCTATGATTTTAGTGATTCATGGAAAGCCCGGGCGGATTATTCGCTGATGAACTTTATCGGTAATGATCCTGTCTATCCTCAGCTATCTAATCCGGAATCTACCGATATTTATCATCAAAATATTACTCGTGGCGAAGCATCCTTGTCGCTGAATAACTATTATGGTAGCACAAATGGAAGTGTGCGGGTGTACTACAGTTATGGCAACCACTACATTGACGATCCCAACCATTTTCATAGTCTGGACGACCGTTTCGGCATCCTTGCCTATCAGAATTTCCGTCCTTGGAAAGATGCGGCGGCTACTTTGGGATTCGACTTTGACACTTATACCGGTAAGATTCCAATGTCCGGAGGACATGCTCATGGCGATGGAAGCACAGCTGCGCAAATGCAGACCATAGGGCGCAAAAGCATTACGGAGTATTCTCCTTATATTACCCTTTCTCAAGACCTGTTTGAGGGAGCGTTGATCCTGAATGCTGGACTCCGTATGGCAAACAGCGACCGGTTCAGCACACAGTGGATTCCACAAGGAGGTTTTGTTATCCATCCGGCAGAGGGGTGAATGGTGAAGGGATCTTTGGCAAAAGGTTACCGCAATCCGTCTTTCCGCGAGATGTATCTTTACGGTCCTGCCAATCCCGATCTTGATCCGGAACGTATGATGAACTATGAAGTGACGGTGGGCAAGACCTTTTCCCGTTATTTCGGTATGGATGTGACCGGTTATTACAGTAAGGGAGACAACCTTATTCAGACTATGAACGGAAAGAATGTGAATACAGGCAGCTTTATTAATAAAGGTATAGAAGTGACTGCTAACAGTCAGCCGTTGGACAAACTGACCTTGAGGGCTACTTATAGTTATCTGTACACATCCTTAAACAATCTGACAGCCGCGCCAAAGAACCAGTATTTCCTGGGTATAGGCTGGCAGGTATTGCCAAAGTTTAAAGTAGATGCGGAACTGAAAGGCGTAGGCGGGCTGTATGTTTTTGATGATATGGAGCATCAAAGCTATACATTACTTAATATAAAGCTTACCTATAAAGTAATTCATGCTTTGGAATTGTTTGCTACATTAGATAATATTACAGATACCGACTACACTATTAATCGTGGTTATAAAATGCCGGGATTCACGGGAATGGGAGGTTTCAAACTCCATTTCTAATGTTGAAGTATAATGCGGTTTGTGTGTGGACTATACTATACCTTTCTATATAGAAAGTATTCCATCATTTAGCTGCATTATTTCTTCAGACAAGAGGTAGGAGAGCACCTTTTCCGCCTTTTCGCGGTCGCCGTTTAGCTGTTTCAGCAGTTCTGCTGCGGGCATGGGGGAATCTTTCAGTAATTGCCGGATTTGTTCTTCCAGTTCCTGAAATTCACCCAATTTCATTCCCGAACGGTGTTTGCTGAGGCAGACATCGCATTGCCCGCAGTTATGCTCGTTCTTCTCACCGAAGTAGCGGAGCAACATACGGCTGCGGCATTTGTCATCGGCGGTGGCATATTCTATCATTGCCTTGATTCGGGTGGTATAGCTTTCCTTGCGGTCTTCGTATATTTCCTGGGTGATGGCTATACGGTTCTTTTCCTGTCTTTCGCGGGTGTATATAATATAAGGTGTCTTTTTCCGAGGAATGTAATGCAAAACGTGCCGGCGGGTCAACATCAGCAGAATTTCATAAATCCGTTGGCGTGTCAATCCGGTGCGTACCACTAAAGAATCTTCGTTGATGTAGGCATAATCGGTAAAGAGTCCGGTATAGGAACGTAGAATTACATTAATCAGTTTCTCCGTTTCAGCGTCATTTTCGTGCAGTTTGTATAGTTCATCCCTGCGCATGGTGAAAAGAATGCGGGAGGCATTATCTTGTTCATCCGTATATTCCAGGTATCCGGCACGGGTTAATATTTTCAAAGCGCTATCTGCCTGTACGGGGAAATGCTTGAAGTTGCGGCAGAACTCGTCCAGATTAAAAGCAAAAGTGCAACCTTGTCCGTCTCCCATGGCCATTTGGAAGTAGTAGTTTATGTCTTCATATACTTTTCGGATATACTCTTTATCCGGAAAGGTGTCGGTGATGCGTTTATTCAGATTCGTCTTGTCGCTTTTGGCGTATAGCAGGACGGCGTAGGCTTTTTGTCCGTCGCGCCCTGCCCGGCCTGCTTCTTGAAAATAGGCTTCGGGAGAATCGGGCATATCTATATGGACAACGATGCGTACATCCGGTTTGTCGATACCCATGCCGAATGCATTTGTTGCCACCATGACGCGGCTCTCGCCGGTAATCCAGCTCTTTTGGCGCTGGTCTTTGACGTCGTTATTCAGTCCGGCATGATAGAAGGTGGCGGTGATGCCTTTACTCATCAGTAATTCAGCAACTTCGCGCGTGCGTTTACGGTTTCGGGTGTAGACGATGGCACAGCCGGATACACTATTCAGTATATGCAGAAGTTCTTCCTGTTTATTTTCCGTTGGGCGGACGATATAGGCAAGGTTCTTTCTTTCAAAACTCATGCGGAAGACTTGGCTGTCTTCTTTGAATCCCAGTTTTATCTGGATGTCTTTTACCACTTCGGGGGTGGCGGTGGCGGTCAGTGCCAGTACGGGTACGCCGGGAAGGAGTTCCCGTATTTCTGAGATCTTCAGGTAGGCAGGGCGGAAGTCATACCCCCATTGTGAGATGCAATGGGATTCGTCTACCGTTATCATGCTTACTTTCATGCTCCGCAATTTGGTGCGGAATATTTCGGTATCCAGTCTTTCGGGGGAGATATAAAGAAATTTGTAATCGCCAAAAATACAGTTCTCCAGGGCTACTAGTATTTCTTCACGTGTCATTCCGGAGTATACGGCTAAAGCCTTTATTCCCCGGTCGCGCAAATTGCGTACCTGGTCTTTCATTAATGCTATGAGGGGGGTGATGACCAAGCATAGTCCCGGTTGTGCCAGTGCCGGTACTTGGAAGGTAATAGATTTACCGCCGCCTGTAGGCATCAGTCCTAAGGTATCCTGTCTATTGCCGATGCTTTCTATGATTTCTTTCTGTATGCCACGAAAGTCATCATATCCCCAGTATTGCTTTAGAATTTCTTTATAGGTCATAGGAAGAGGAATTATTTTCATCATAGGAGCATTGCAGTAATCATTTTGCCGTAGGGGCGGACCCGTGTGTCCGCCTGAATACATTCACAATACATACTTTAATCCTGTATGTTATCGGGCGGACACATGGGTCCGCCCCTACGGTGGATTCATTCATTTCCATCCCGAAATGAACGACAAATTCTAGACACCCTACCTATAGGTTTTTACATTTATTCCTCACTCGGCTTTATATCTTCAATCTGCAACTGCACCTCACCACGTTTATGCGTATTCTCCTCGATGGTGTAACAAATGTCGAATGAACGTTTCGTCTTGATGTAGCGCGCCTGCGAACTTTGTCCGAAAGCAATGCCATTCATTACATTGTTCGATTTATTATCTACCAGCTCCAGCTTGATATGTTCCTGATCGCGACCTACCACTTTACTTGTACCATAATCATATACATTGTGAGTGCAGAATATAGGCTTGTGGTTATCCGGACCGAAAGGATTGAATTTCTTCAAATCAGCATGGAACTTTGGAGTAATATCCCGGAAATCTATTTCCGCATCAATATCTATCACGGCACTGGTTTGCTCCGGCAAGATATGTTCCGTTACATACTTCTCGAAGCGGCGGGTAAATTCATCCACATTTTCCACTTTCATGGAAAGTCCGGCAGCATAGGTATGTCCTCCGAAGTTTTCCAATAAATCGCGGCAGTGCTCTATCGCTTTGTAAACATCAAAACCCGATACGGAACGTGCTGAACCGGTTGCCAGGTTATCCGTACGTGTCAATACCACTGCGGGACGATAATAAATTTCAGTCAAGCGTGAAGCCACAATACCAATAACCCCTTTATGCCAAGCCTCATTATAAATAACGATAGACCGGCGATCTACCAAACCTTCCAGATTATCCACTATCTGATTGGCTTCTTCGGTCATGGTCTTGTCCAGATCCTTACGGGTTTCATTGTATTGGTTGATTTGATTGGCTTTTTCCAGTGCTGCCGAGAAATCCTTTTCTATCAGTAACTCCACAGCCTCTTTACCATTCTGTATGCGTCCCGAAGCATTGATGCGCGGACCTATCTTGAACACAATGTCACCTACGGTGATTTCTTTATCAGATAATCCACATATATCAATAATCGCTTTCAGACCTACGCTGGGATTGGAATTCAGTTGTTTCAATCCATGATAAGTCAGCACGCGGTTTTCTCCCATGATAGGAACAATGTCCGAAGCCACACTGACAGCAACCAAATCCAACAGAGGAGTAAGCTGATGAAATTCGATACCATTATTCAATGCAAAAGCCTGCATGAACTTGAATCCTACACCGCATCCCGAAAGATGTTCATAGGGATACGTGGCATCCGGACGTTTGGCATTCAGAATAGCTACAGCCGGGGGAAGCACATCATCGGGCACATGGTGGTCACAGATAATGAAATCAATGCCTTTTTCTTTGGCATAAGCTATTTCATCCACAGCCTTAATGCCGCAATCCAGTACGATAATTAGCTTTACACCTGTTTCATGGGCATAATTCACTCCTTTTACTGATACTCCGTAACCCTCATTATAGCGGTCGGGAATATAGTAATCAATGTTCGAATAGAACTGCTGGAGAAACTTATACACCAATGCTACGGCCGTTGTGCCGTCCACATCATAATCTCCATAAACCATGATACGTTCTTTCCTGCCCATAGCTTGGTTTAGACGTTCTACGGCAATGCTCATATCCTTCATCAGGAATGGATCGTGTAGCTCGTTAAGCTGGGGACGGAAAAATCTTTTAGCCTCTGCTGCTGAGGTTATCCCTCTTTCCAGCAACAGTTTGCAGAGAATAGGACTGACTCCTGTCTCCTTAGCTAATGCTTTAGCTACTTCTGTCTGTTCTTGGCCTGGAGGTTGATAATTCCATTTGTGATTCATTTTATATATTGTTTTTTCTTTTTTCTGCTCTCGGAGATGGGCTTTTGTAACCCTGTGGTTATACTTACCCAATCAATCCGTAAAGTTAGGAAAAACAAATAAAAAAACCGCTAATTCTATATATATTTTATAGAATTAGCGGTAAAGTGCTGTATAGTAGTGAATTACTTAATTCCTAATTTTTTAGCAATTTCTTTAGGAATAGCATTCTTATGTACCAGGATATTCATGGTTTTGTAGGCAACAAATGCTTTGGAAGCATACCATGTACCCTTATACTTGCTCTTGGTTCCCCATGAGTTCTTTACCATGAAATATTCTTTTCCGGTCTGATCTTTAGCAAGACCGTAGATCAACATACCGTGGTCGTCTGTGGTTTGCCAGTTGTCATATGCTTCTTGACGCATTTCCTGAGTGATTTCCTTTTCAGGCATCGGCTTGTTGGTTATTTCTTTGCGTTTGTCTGCTGCGCTCATGCCCAACCAGTGTGCCATATCGGAACCTGCCAGTTCTGCACCTTTTTCAGCATTCGGCACTACGGCAATACCGTCACGGGTAAATCCTTCTTCACTTACATCGGAACCCCATGCGAAAGTGTATCCGTTGTTTACGGCATTCTCCATTACTGCCATAAATTCATTCAACGGCAAGTTGTATGAGTTGCCCAAACGCCAGTTATCTTCAATTTCGATAGGGAACTGGGTATAGAAAGGATGATGAGTGTATGAAGTCAGTGAAACATAGTCGTCCATGTTCAAGCCCAATGCATTGTCAGCAAATGTACGCGGAGTATAGCTCTTGCCTTTATAAGTAAATTCTGTGGGGCATTGTCCTAGATAAGCATCATAAATTCCAATCAAACCATTCTTCCAAACCGGAGACAACTTGCTGAAACGACCTTTAGCGATGGCATTTACATAAGCACCGGCAACAGCGTCCAGTTCATTGTGAACAGGGAGAGAGTCTCCGTACATGATACCCGGCATTGCTTCCTGAGGAACCATACCATAATTTCTGTAGCAGTAAACAATATCATAGAAGCTTCCGCCCGGAGCAAAAGAACTACTTCCGTGCAGGCGTACATAGTTTACAGCACGGTCTTCCATTGTTTTGTGTACAACAAACATTTCAGACAGGTCGAACTCGCCTTTGCCCTGACGCAATAATTCTGATTCCAGGAAACCCAGAGAAGAAAATGCCCAGCAAGTACTGGAACGGTTCTGGTTCTTTACTGAAGTGATAGGAGCCTCTTTCGCTGTGGTGAATACGAATCCTTCTTCTTTTTTGTCGCTTTCTTGCGCAGCAATACTTAAACAGCATAAGCTGAGAGCTGCAACGGTTAAAATCTTTTTCATTCCTTTATCGTGTTAAATGTTAAGTTATTCATTCATAATTGCTTCTACCTCTTCTATCGTGATAGGAATACGCTTTTCACCTGTAAAGCGTGAGCCTTCCGGAGTAATCAGAATATCGTCCTCCAAACGGATACCGCCAAAGTCCTTAAACTTTTCGATAGCATCGAAGTTCAGGAATTCTGCGTGTGTCTTCTCCGCTTTCCATTGGTCTATCAGGGCAGGGATAAAGTAGCAACCCGGTTCGTCGGTAATCACGAAACCCTCTTGCAAGCGGCGTCCCATACGCAAAGAGGCCAGTCCGAACTGTGAAGAAGGGCGGATTTCATCGTCATATCCCACATAGATTTGTCCCAAGTCTTCCATATCGTGTACATCCAGTCCCATCATATGTCCCAATCCGTGGGGGAGGAACAATGCATGTGCTCCGGCTGCAACGGCTTCATCCACATTGCCTTTCATCAAGCCCAGATCTTTCAAACCTTGTGCCAATACTTTGCACACTTCCTGGTGAACGGACATATAGGTAATGCCCGGACGGGTGATTTCCAACGCTTTGTCGTGGCAAGCCAATACTATATTATATACGTCTTTTTGGCGACCTTCGAATTTTCCGCCTACGGGAACCGTGCGGGTATGGTCCGAGCAATAGTTGGTTACTCTTTCGGCACCGGCATCGGTTAGCATCATGCGGCCTACTTCCAATATATGGCTGTGGTCGTGGTTGTGCAATGTTTCTCCGTGCTGGGTCAGGATGGTGGCAAATGAGGTCATGCTTCCGTAAGAAGATGCAATGCCATCCAGTACTCCGGCGATATATTGCTCTTTTACTCCCGGTTTGCACAAGCGCATGGCTGCGGTATGCATTTCGTAACCAATGTTGCAAGCCAGGTCTATTTCTTCTATTTCACAAGCTTCTTTTACAGAACGGAGGTCTACTACAGCCTTTATCAGTTCCACAGAAGCATACTTCTTCACGATGGAAGCACGGATTCCGGTTAAATCTTCCAATAAGATCATATTATCGAAGCGATAGGGAGGGAGGAAATGTACTTTTCTGCCTTGCGCAATCGCTTTTCCTACTACTTCTTTCAGTTGTGCAAACGGAAAACTCTTTTGAATGCCCACCTGGGCAGCCAGGTCTTTCACGCTGGGCTGAGGTCCCATCCAGATAATATCGTCCATATCCACATCATTTCCGAAGAAATAGTCTTCTCCTGCTTCAATGTCCATCACACCTGCATATCCGGGGTGCGAATGACCGAAGAAATAAAGGAAGGAGCTGTCTTGACGAAACTTATATGTGTTATCCGGATAGTTTGCCGGCGCTTCATTGTTTCCTAAAATAAGGATAATACCACTCTGCACTTTACTTCTAAGTGACTGACGACGTTTCTGATAGGTTGCGGAATCAAACATGGTTAACTCTGTTTTTAATTGAATATTTATTGAACTGTTTTGCAAATGTAACAATTTAAATTTTAAAATATGCGTAAATATACGATGAAAAAGATAACTTTGTGCAGAACTTTGCCTATAAATTGATTGTTCCTTAGCTTAAATGATGAAAATAGACGAAAAAACAGGATTAGTGTTAGAGGGAGGAGGCATGCGCGGTGTGTTTACCTGTGGTGTGCTTGACTATATGATGGATAATGGCATCTGGTTCTCCTACGGAGTAGGGGTATCAGCCGGAGCATGTAACGGACTCTCGTACATGTCCCGCCAGCGTGGACGTGCCAAGTTTAGCAACATCGATTTATTGGATAAATACCACTATATCGGTATCAAGCATCTATGGAGCAAGCATAGTATTCTTGACCAGGAATTGCTTTATGAGCATTTTCCCAAGGAGATCCTTCCTTATGACTACGAGGCTTACGCGAAGAATCCCGCCCGTTTTGAGATGGTAACCACCAGTTGCCTCACGGGGAGGGCGTGTTATTTGGAGGAAAAGCATGATCCGCAGCGCATTATTGCCATAGCAAAGGCATCGAGCAGCTTGCCCTATGTTTGTCCCATTGCCTATGTGGATGGCGAGCCGATGTTGGATGGAGGAATTGTAGACTCTATCCCCGTGATGCGTGCCATTGAGCAAGGGTATGAGAAAAATGTGGTGGTGCTTACCCGTAACCGCGGTTACCGTGAAAAAGGGAAAGATATTAAGATCCCTAAGTTCATATATAAGCGTTATCCTCGTATGCGTGTGGCTCTCAGTAAGCGTCTTCGCGCTTATAATGAGCAGCTTGAATTGGTAGAACGCCTGGAAGATGAAGGCAAGATCACTGTGATCCGCCCCTTTAAACCGCTGGAGGTGGACCGGATAGAAACGGACATAAAGAAGCTGACCGATCTATATGAAGAAGGTTATGCTTGCGCAAAGAAGGTCTTTGAGGAGGGGGCTGTCTCAAAAGAATAGATTCTACCCGTTGGCTGCCCATTGGCTACCCGTTGGCGGAAATAATTCAAGCTGCCATCGCGCAGCCTCCCCCTTGTCAAGGGGGATTTAAGGGGGATGTTCTCCTTGGCATGGTTACTTT
>Ga0192241_10185_pt1 | contig 34214 bp, 30 predicted proteins | sample Koala_Koa27_I3_FD_131239 | JGI IMG/M metagenome (GOLD analysis project Ga0192241, IMG submission 131239) | Enriched cells from koala feces incubated with labeled cellulose particles, San Francisco Zoo, California, United States - Koala_Koa2-7_I3 ... | reverse complement strand
CGAGAAAACTCAGTGGAATAGATAAAGTAGGCTGGTACAATTATGATCAGAAAGATAAAGTCACTTCTGTCTCTGAAGAAGAATTAATGACAAAATGGCTATCACGTCTGGATCTGTCTACTCCTGAAATCAATAACTATTTCAATGGCAAACTGACCAATTGGCAAGATCTGATGCTGAATAATGCTGTACAACAAAACTATAATGTCAGCATCAGCAAAAAAGGTGAAGACTATCAATATTACTGGTCTATTGGCTATATGGACAATGAAGGTATCAAGGACGGTGATGCATTTAGCCGTTTCACTACCCGTCTGAATCTGGAATCCAACGTCAACAAATATATCACAGTGGGATTGAATATGAACTTTTCCAGCCGTGATGAAAGTGCCATAGCTATTGATACTAAAGCACTGACATGGTTCTCCCCGTATTGTAGCAACGACATTAACGATCCGGAAAGTGCCAATCAACACTATCCCAATGGTTCGAACACTATCGCTAATCCTTTCTATGACCGTAAGTATACAGACAACAAACAAGTATACATGAATCTGGACGGAACCATCTATGGGCGTCTGAATTTACCATTTGGTTTTTCCTATCAGATGAATTTCACCCCTCGCCTGGCATGGAACGAAAGTTTTGAACACAAATCAGCTAAAAATGATGCCTGGGCAGGCGAAGGAGGTTCCTCCTATCGCCAGCATAACAAAGCTTTCAATTGGCAGGTAGACAATGTTTTCAACTGGAAATATGAATTCTTTGAAAAACATAAAGTAGAAGCTACTTTTCTGATTAATGCTGAAAAGTCACAGAGCTGGATGACTAAAAGCACCAATAAGGGATACAATCCCAGTGACGCTTTAGGTTATCATGGCATTCATTTGGGCAACAACCCAACTACATTGAGTACTGACCAATACACCACAGGTGATGCTTTAATGGGACGTTTGTTCTACTCCTATAGCAATAAATATATGTTGACTGCTTCTGTTCGTCGTGATGGCTACTCTGCTTTTGGAATGATGAACCCACGTGCCACATTTCCTGCAGTTGCCTTGGCATGGGTATTTACAGAAGAGAAGTTCATGAAAAAACATCCTCTTGGTTAAGCTATGGTAAATTGCGTTTCTCCTGGGGTGAAAATGGTAATAGAGACATTGGCATTTACGCTGCTCTTGCCGAACTAACCTCTAATCCGACTTGTTGGATTGATGGAAGTGGCAAATACTATACCACTACTTATACACTGAACCAAAAAATGCCGAACAGCAAGTTAAAATGGGAACGTGCTAAGTCATATAATATCGGTTTGGATTTCGGACTCTTTGGAGATATATTGAGCGGTTCTATCGAAGTCTACAAGAAAATGACTAATGATTTGCTCATGGATCGTGCAATTCCGCCCATCACTGGATTCAGTAAAGTATTGAGTAATATGGGACAACTTCAAAATACAGGTTTTGAATTAACCCTGAATGCTAACATCATGAGACGTAAAAACTTTGAATGGAGCGCTACCGGTAACTTCTCACTCAACCGCCGTGAGATCAAACACCTGTATGGTAATATGAAAAATGTACTTGACGCTGATGGCAATATTATCGGTCAGGTAGAAGATGATGATATCACTAACAAATGGTTTATCGGTGAAGATCCAGACCGTATTTGGGACTATGTAGGAGACGGTGTATGGCAACAAGATGAGGCTGAAGAGGCTGCAAAATATGGTTGCCAACCAGGTGATTTTAAATATCTGGATTTCAATGAGAATGGAAAACTGGATCAAGATGACAAAAGACACCAGAAGCATACAACTCCACGTTTCCGCTGGACACTCCGTAACAACTTCCAATTGTTCAATAATCTGGATGTTTCATTTATGTTGTACTCTTTATGGGGACACTACGGCTCATATGCTGATGCTGCCAACAATAACTTTGATGCTTCTATCAGTTGCGGTTACGACCAGCCTTACTGGACACCGGAAAATCCGATTAATAACTATGCACGCATCGGTTCAAAGAACTTAGGAACACACTATGTAAACAAGTCATTTATCCGTCTGGATAACATTACTGTTTCATATCGCCTGCCACAAAAATGGACGAAGGTTGTAGGTATACAGGATTTACGCTTCAACGCATCCATCCACAATGTAGCAGTCTTTGCTCCACATTACGATGGATGGGATCCTGAATCGAACAGCCCAATGGGAAGAACATTCAATTTCGGTATTAACTTTACACTCTAATTTGAAAGAACAATGAAAAAGAACAGAATATTCAAGACAATCAGTAGCACCGTCTTATGTACGGCACTACTAACCGGATGCAGCAAAAGTTGGCTGGAACCCAAACCTCTCTCTTTCCTTACTCCAGAAAATGCTTATGTTGATGCTGACGGTTTACTCACCTCCCTGGCAGCTGCCGAACGTTCCATGCGGCATGAGTATTTTGGTAACGGAAGCGGATATACCTGCGAACTTATCTTTTCCGATCTCTGTATCAGTGGAACGACCGACAAAGCAGGTCCTCTACAGGATATGGACCGCCAATTAATGCCGGATGCAAATTTCAACAATGCAGAAAATTCTTATCTGACATCACACAACTGGGATGAAAACTGGAATCAGATAAAATATACGAATGTAGTACTCTCGCGTATGAAAGATACCAAATTCGTAAATGAAGCAGAAAAAAATAAAGTATTGGGTACAGGCTATTTCCAGCGTTGCTACAGATACTGGCGCCTGATAAACCAATTCGGTGATGTTCCTTTCATTGATATCGAAGTCACATATCCACGTTACGACTTCAATACTTGTGACCGCTGGAGCATTTTGCGTCGTATGAAGAAAGAATTGGAATTCGCATATCAATGGGTCCCCGAACAAGTAGACCGCGGACACACCACCAAATCAGCCTGTGGCGTGTTGCTCATGAAAGTCTATATGTCATTGGGAGAATTCGACAATGCCATCAGAGTCGGAAATGAAATTGTAGCCAAGCACCCACTAATGGTTAACCGTTTCACTTCGGCCAAAAATAGCCATCCAAATCTAATGTTCGACCTTCATAGTGTAGAAGCCAAAAGCGATCCTGCCAACACAGAAGGTATCTTATATGGTGTATCCGAACCTAATAATGCCAGTGGCACAGGCTCTGCAAAAACAGAAATCATGGCCAACTGTGTTCCTATGTGGAATAATAATGTTGTAAAAACTCCGAGTGGAAAAACCGGGTTTGCTGTCACTCCCGACAGTAAGGATGTTACAGCCGGTATTGTGGAAGACGTGAACAAAACATATGGACGAGGTATTGCCCGTGTACGCCCTACCAACTACTTTCAATACACTATTTGGACGAATAAGGAAAAAACGACTTACGCAGTCGGTACAACAGTGATAGCTGGAGACGCATGGAAGACTTGATTTATAATGACCCAGCCCTAAAGAAAGCCAATGACCCCTGGTATGGAAAGAAAGCAGTAAAGCCAGTAAACATGTCTTGCGGTGACTCTATCCGTTGCTGGTTCTCATGGCCACACTATAAAGTATACATCCCAGACCCAACAGCAGGTAGTGGTCAATGGGAAAGGTGGTTCAAGTCCTATCTATCTGATGCATAGTGCCGAAGTTTACCTGATGTTAGCTGAATGTTATTATTGGAAAGATAATCTGGGCGAAGCAGCCAATATGCTGAATGTAGTCCGCAACCGTGCAGGTGCAGATCCTTTGACTGCTCAGGATGTCAATATCGGTGAAATTTTGAATGAACGTGCACGTGAACTTTATTACGAAGAGCACCGTCACATCACATTGGTTCGTATTGCCTATACATATGCACTGACGGGCAAACCTTGTGAAGTATTTGGCGGCCGTACCTACAAGATGGAAAACTTATGCGGACCGAAAGGTTCCAGTGACTTGAAAGATGCCGGATACAATTTCTGGTTCGACTGGATCAGCCAACATAACAACTTTTATAATAAAGGTGTAAAGAACAAATTTGCTGAATATACCATGAGTGTTCATCACATGCTATGGCCTATCCCCAATAAGGACATCAGAGCCAATACGAATGGACACATCAACCAAAATAATGGCTATCTGGGTTGTGAAAATAATGTAACTCCCTTGGAGATACCCGAAGAAGGTCAGTTCATGAAAGATTAAAGGTAGAGATCCACTTTTTGAAGGCTGTTGATGTATGTCGACAGCCTTTTCTGTATTCTCATACCCTCTACGAGATTACGTAATTTATAAAATAGGTAAAATGTGTATCGCCTAACCAATAAAATACGTAATTTTGTCCGCCTCTGGAACTTTTGTTGTTCCCAGAAAGCAGAACTAAACCGCATTACATATGAAAAGAATAGTCTCATTACTCACCATAATTCTATGTGGAAGCTCACTCTTTGCTCAAGATATTGAGCAAAACATACAAGATCGTCTGGCAGCATTTTTTCGGGAATATACTACTACAACAGTAAATATCGGTATTTGCAAACTGGATAGCTTCCGCATAAATCATCAGAAAAAAAGATTAATGATTTATGCGGATGATAAATTCTCCTATCAACCGTTTCGCCAGGAAACGGTAGATGCCATATACCGGTATCTGAAACAAGTACTTCCGGACCCCGTAAACTATTATGATATAACTGTGATAACGGACGGACAACCCATCGAAGACCTGATTCCTAATCTTTACCGAAAAGGTAAGAAAGATAAATCCCGTTTGTACAGTGGATTAGAGTATAAAGGCGAGCCGTGGGTAACGCGCGTTTCGCGTCCTTATGAAATCAGCCGGGGATTGGAAGGTAAACATATCGCTTTATGGCAAAGTCATGGGAAGTACTTCATCAACAAAACCGGAAAATGGGGATGGCAACGCCCTCGCCTGTTCTGTACAACAGAAGATCAATTCACCCAATCCTTTATTCTTCCCTACGTCATCCCAATGTTGGAAAATGCCGGTGCCAACGTGTTTACTCCCCGCGAACGGGATACCCAGAAACAGGAAGTCATTGTGGATAATGATACTCCACAAAGTTCCCTTTATCTGGATATGAAAAGCCGCAAAGCCAAGTGGGAACAAACAGGACTTCCCGGTTTCGCCCAGCGTAAATCAGTCTATCGGGATGGTGAAAACCCATTTATTAGCGGTACGGCACGATTTGCTCGTATCGAGAAGAAAAAAAACAAAGCTTTTGCTGAGTGGATACCCGATATTCCTGAAACAGGAGAATACGCTGTATACGTCTCTTATCAGACCTTGCCTAATAGTGCAAGTGGTGCCAAATACATTGTGTTTCATAATGGTGGAACTACAGAATTCAAGGTAAACCAACAGATAGGTGGCGGTACATGGGTCTACCTCGGAACCTTTACTTTTGATAAAGGAAAGAATGATTATGGCATGGTAGTACTCAGTAATGAAAGTAAGCAGAAAGGAGTGGTCTGCGCCGATGCTGTACGTTTCGGTGGAGGTATGGGTAATATTGAACGTGGTGGAGTAACCAGTGGGATGCCGCGTTATCTGGAAGGTGCCCGTTATTCTGCACAATGGGCAGGTATGCCTTATCCGGTCTATGGTGGACGGGAAGGCAAGGATGACATGTCCGACGACATCAACGTACGCTCCCGTATGATCAATTATCTGTCCGGTGGTTCCATATTCAATCCCAAAGAAAAAGGGTTAGGGATACCCTTTGAAGTTTCTATGGCATTGCACAGTGACGCCGGTGCCAATAAGGAAGATAAAATCATAGGATCACTCGGCATATACACTACTGATTTCAATGGCGGGCAACTTGGAGCAGGCACCAGCCGTTATGCTTCCCGTGATTTATCCGACATCCTGCTCACCCAACTTCAGCGCGATATCCGTTCCAATTATGCCATAGACTGGACACGCCGCAGCTTATGGGACCGTAATTACAGTGAAACCCGCCTTCCGGCAGTGCCTTCTACTATCATCGAACTGCTTTCACATCAGAATTTTGCCGATATGTGCCTCGGTCACGACCCCAACTTTAAGTTCACCGTAGGACGTTCCATTTATAAAGCTATTCTGCAATACCTTTGCAATCAGCATGGCAAAGATTATGTAGTGCAACCACTTCCCGTAAGCAACTTTTCCATCCGCTTCAGCGATAAAAAGAATACATTGGAACTCTCCTGGAAGGGTGAGGAGGATCAACTGGAACCTACAGCCAAACCACGTGAATACATTGTTTATACCCGCATCGGACGCGGAGGATTTGATAATGGCGTACGTGTCAGCAGCCCTTCTTATACAGCCAAAATAGAACCGGGTATTGTCTACTCTTTTAAAGTAACCGCAGCCAATCGGGGTGGAGAAAGTTTTCCGTCCGAGATTCTTGCTGCTTATAAAGCCAAGAAGGAAAAAGGACGTATCCTGATTGTCAACGGCTTCGACCGTATCAGTGGACCGGCAGTCATCGATACCCCTATTGAAACCGGATTTGATTTAACAAAAGATCCGGGCGTACCTTATCTATATGACATTTCACTTTGCGGCGCTCAAACCGAATTCTCCCGCAAGCAAACGGGAAAGGAATTGGGACGCAGCAGTGACGAGTGGGAAGGATTAAAAATTGCCGGAAATACCTTCGACTACTCCTTCATACACGGAAAAGCAATACAGGCAGCCGGTAATTATAGTTTTGTATCATGCAGTGATGAGGCTGTAGAAAACGGGCGCGTCCCATTGGAGGTTTATAATATTGTGGATTACATTCTTGGACTGGAGAAAGAAGATCATCAAAGTAACCCGGCTCGTAACACATATTACAAAACCTTTTCTTCCCCTATGCAACGCGCATTGACATCATACTGTCAATCCGGTGGTAATCTGCTGATTAGTGGTTCCTACATCGGCAGCGATATGAATAACTCGCAAGGCGACCGGGAGTTTACACAGAATCTTTTGAAATACGCCTACGGACAGTCTATCACTGACAGCTATTCAGGAAATATCAGTGGGCTGGGACGTACATTCAGTATCCCCCGCCTACCCAACGAATATGCTTATCCCGTAACTGCTCCGGAATGTATTCTTCCTACAGGTGGTGCTTTTCCCGTACTCACGTATAATTCCGGCAATCAAAGTGCTGCCATTGCTTATCAGGGCAATTACCGCACCTTCGTCATGGGATTTCCTTTTGAAAGTATCGAAAAGGAAACGGATCGTAATGCTATCATGGCCTCTATCCTGCAATTCCTCACCACAGATTCACGCAAATAAAAATAAAAAAGGAAGAATAATCAATGAAAGTATGCATAATCTGTGGTGAAAAACTTATCTTTGCTCTCAGAGTATAAACCTTTAAAACATAAAAAAACTATGTACACTATACAAGCAAACCCCAGCGGTACCCGCAGTTTAGAAATATCCGAAGAGAATCTGGCTACTATTGAGAAATACGTACTTTTCCGCCATCTTATTGACAGTAACGGTATTGTAGACGAGTCTGTTCTGGAGAAACTGAGACTGAATATCCGCTCCCTCATCGCATCACAAGAGGAGGACAGCAAAGATCTGCTCGACCTCTGCATCGACGTGATATACCACAACAACATGAAAGCCTTCGGATTACAACAGTTGATCAAACTCTATCTGGAATGGCTTTCCAAGCAAGAACCCATAGAAGAGGAATCATGAAATGAAAACAATCGACACCTGTGGTCAAAAACTTTACAGTCCTCTCATCCCGGCAGTCAAAGCTATGTGCGAAACCGCGCCGGGTGAGAAGTTGGAAATTATAATGAATAACGCTGAGGCTTTCCAGGATTTGAAGGAATACCTCGCGGAACAGAGCATTGGTTTCCGAGAAATATACGACGGAGAACGGATGATCTTGCAGTTCAAGATGTAAATAGGATAGGTACGCTTAATTCGCGTACCTATTTCATATTTAAAGGCACTTCAAACCAGAATGTAGACCCTTTGTTTACCTCAGATTCCAAACCCGCCTTGCCTCCCAGACTCCGAATGATAGTTTGCGAAAGCGTCAGCCCTAAACCTGTTCCCGGCACTTCCCGATCCAACTTCTTAAAGCTGGTAAATATTTCTTGTTGCTCTTCTTCCGGTATCCCAATCCCGGTGTCGGACACATAAAAATGAACGGTATCCGTTTCCTTCATGTAGCAACCAAAGCGTATTTCACCAGATTTGGTAAACTTAATCGCATTATGAATCAGATTTGCCATTACCTGAATGATGCGCTGATGTTCAGAATACATGATAATAGGTTGCAAGGATGCTTCACAGATCAAATCAACTGAAGGGTTATTGAACAGTTTCACTTGAAACATGCCTTCCAGTTCTCTCAACAAGTCATTGGCATCAAACTCCGAATACTCGAAACTCAAAGTCCCGGCCTCTATCTGCGAAAGATCAAAGATATCATTTATCAAACGCAGCAAACGCTCATTGTTCTCTGAAATAATATCCATATACAGTTTCTTCTCCTCTTCATCGGAAGCAGTAGCTATTAATCCGGAAAAGCCAACAATCGCATTCAGTGGTGTACGGACTTCATGACTTATATTCGCAATAAAAGTAGATTTCAACCTCTCTGCAGATATCGAGTTCTTTCTCTCTATGTTCAGCAACCTCTGAACATTCTGCAGTTCCGTTACATCATAAACCGTCAATACCATATGCTCTTCTCCTTCAATAACAACATAAGCGCCCGATACTGAAACATCACAGGGGATCACTTTGTCTTCTTCTTCATTCAGAAGATTCATAGAAGCATTTACTTTTTTGAAACTCTCTTTCTTCTGAAAAGCTCTTCCAATAGCTGCGCGGATACCACAAAGTTTACACTGCTGGTGCATGCCACACTCACCGGCTTCGGCAGCATTCCGGCAATACAACAAGTCACCGACCCTTTTCATCACACCAGTCTCAGGAGCAGGAAGCTTATTCAAGGAGTAGTAATTAGTGTCGCAGACAATAAAATCTTTATCAATCAGTAAAAAATAGGCATTAATATTTTGTAAAACCAAAGTTGCCCGGTCTAGTTTGCTTTGTAGCGTGTCTTTTGAACCTGATTCTTCATACGGAGATGTTTCCATAATTGATTGATTTATATTTTGATTTGTGCCATTAGCGTACAAAAATATAAAATATCTGGATAAACCAGACGATTCTTTGGCATTTTTATTTGTGCCCATCCCATGCTTTGCCAAGTTACCAGTGAAAGCTAAGGCGCTTTTCCGTAAGGACTAAAGACTAAGACAACGAAAGTTTATTCGTCCCCTTATAAGGAACATTGCGTCCCCTTATGGAGGGACGCAATGTTCCTTATAAGGGGACGAAATGTTCCCCATGGTGGAACGCATTAACATTCACAGGCAAAGGTGCTAAATTCTTCTATGATCTATGCTACCCTAAGAAGCTATATCCCTTACAGACCTATAAAAAGCAAAATCGGAGATATGAAAGATACGACAAGCATAGATTATGAATGTAAAAATTGCACATTTTCTGGCTGAACCTCATTTTATGCGTATCTTTGCAGTATGAAAGAATATCGACTGACTGATTGGTTGCCCACAACCAAAAAAGAAGTAGAATTGCGTGGATGGAACGAACTGGACGTTATTTTGTTCAGCGGAGATGCTTATGTGGACCATCCTTCTTTCGGGGCTGCCGTCGTGGGACGCATCCTCGAAGCGGAAGGCTTGCGTATAGCGATTGTGCCTCAACCCAATTGGCGAGACGATTTACGTGACTTTAAAAAATTGGGACGTCCCCGCCTATTCTTCGGTATCAGTGCCGGCTGCATGGACTCTATGGTCAATAAATATACGGCAAACAAGCGTCTTCGTAGTGATGATGCCTATACACCGGATGCCCATCCGGACATGCGACCGGAATATCCGTCCATCGTTTATACCCAAATCCTGAAGAAACCCTATCCCGACATTCCAGTTGTTTTGGGAGGCATTGAGGCAAGTATGCGCCGATTGACGCACTACGATTACTGGCAGGATAAAGTACGCAAAAGCATCCTCGTAGATAGTGGAGCCGACTTACTGATCTATGGGATGGGAGAAAAGCCACTTGTGGAACTGGCAAAAAGAATGCAGCAGCAGGCTGATACCGGCTTGCCCCTGCAACGTGATATCCCACAAATAGCCTATCTTTGCAAGACAGCGGAATTTGTGCCGGAAGAAGGAGATATCCGCCTTTACTCTCACGAAGAGTGCCTGAAAGATAAGAAAAAACAAGCTGCCAACTTCCGCCATATTGAAGAAGAAAGCAATAAATATGCGGCCTCACGCATCACACAGGAAGTGGATGACCTGACCATCGTTGTCAATCCGCCTTATCCTCCGCTGACGGAAGCAGAACTTGACCACTCCTTCGACTTACCCTATACCCGGTTGCCTCATCCCAAATACAAAGGCAAACGTATTCCGGCTTATGACATGATCAAGTTTTCCGTTAATATCCACCGCGGCTGTTTCGGTGGCTGTGCTTTCTGTACCATCTCGGCGCATCAGGGAAAATTCATTGTCAGCCGTAGTAAAGAAAGCATCTTGAAAGAGGTGAAAGCATTAATGGAACTCCCTGACTTTAAGGGATACCTGAGCGACCTTGGAGGCCCTTCGGCCAACATGTACCACATGAGGGGAAATGATGAAGCTCTTTGTAAGAAGTGCAAGCGCCCGTCATGCATTCATCCCAAAGTATGCCCGAATCTGAACAGTAGTCATCGCCCATTACTTGATATTTACCATGCTGTGGATGCACTGCCCGGCATCAAAAAGTCATTTATCGGAAGTGGTGTACGCTATGACTTATTATTGCACCGGAGCAAAGATCCGGAAACCAATAAAAGCACTGCTGAATATACCCGTGAGTTGATAGCCCGACACGTCAGTGGACGTCTGAAAGTAGCTCCGGAGCATACCAGCGAACGAGTGTTGAGCATCATGCGCAAACCTTCATTCAGTCAGTTCCAGGAATTCAAAAAGATATTCGACCGCATCAACCGCGAAGAAGGATTGCGGCAACAGCTTATCCCCTACTTTATCTCCAGCCATCCCGGCTGCCGAGAAGAAGATATGGCAGAACTGGCCGTCATTACCAAACGTCTTGACTTCCAACTGGAACAGGTACAAGACTTTATCCCTACCCCAATGACTGTGGCCACCGAAGCATGGTACACCGGCTTCCACCCTTATACCCTGGAACCTGTATTTAGTGCCAAAACTCCACGGGAAAAGTTGGCCCAACGTCAGTTCTTCTTCTGGTATAAGCCGGAAGAGCGAAAGAATATTATCAATGAACTAAGGCGAATAGGACGACAAGATTTGATTGACAAACTATATGTAAAACGATAAATACGAATCAGGCATGAAAAAATTAATCATTTTCCTTTTTGTCTCCCTGAGTTGCACAAACTCACTCTTACAAGCACAAGATCGTTTACCGCAAGACTTTAGTGTATCATTGGGAGGAGGACTGACCTTGCCGTATGTAGATGGAAATCGTAATGACTTCTTTAACAAGAACGGAAACCGTGCGGGATATAACCTGACGACTGAAGGACGCTATTACTTCATGCCGAATTTCGCTTTGGGACTTCAGTATGATTACCTGAGAATTGCTCATTCTCCGGATAAGATGCATTTACATTACATACATCCCAATATCACCTACCGTTACTTATGGAGCAATGGCAATCAAGGTGCTTTCCTATCATTCGGTATCGGTTATATGAACTACGAGGAGCGTACATACCAGAGAAATACCAAGAAAGGATTTCTTTTCAATAGAGGATATTGCGGCCTGTCAATCGGCATGGGTTACGAATTCTATATTTCGAAAAAAATATCCGGAGTATTTCGTGCCGACATTCTGACGGCCGACTGGTTTGCCAATCCTGATGCCCGACTTTACAATCCGGATGATTATGATGACGGAATAGATCACAGCTGGTTTAAGAACAATATTACATTCTTCAATATAGGTTTTGCCATACAGTTCGGACGATAACAGAATTTTCCGCCAATCCATAAGAAAATATCCCCTTCCACATCCATAAAGTTCTATTAATAGAGAAACGTATGGGTATGAAAGGGGGATTCTGTTACTTAATCAGTTTGTATAATTCGCTGCCAGCCAACAAGAAAGCACCTACACCATATACATCAGTAGCATCACGTCCTGCAGCCTTGGGAGCAGCCCCTACAGGTTGTATATATCCCAACTTACCGTCTGTATGTACGGCTTTGACCAGTGACTTCCAGCCTTTTTCAAGCACAGGCTTATAAGTACGTTTTGCCAGGTATTCATTTCTGAGTCCCCACGCAATTCCATAGCACATAAAAGCAGAACAACTATTTTCAGGCATATCGTAAGAATCCGGATCCAGCAAGCTTGTGCGCCAGTCACCGCCCTCGCATTGGGTTTTACGTACGGCCTCAGCCATTTTCACAAACAGTTGAATATAGTAGTTACGCGAGTCACAATCTATTGGGAGATTATCTATAATCAAAGGAAGTCCGGCAAATACCCAACCGTTACTACGTCCCCAAAATTGTTTGGCTCCGTTCTTCTCACGCATAGGAATTCGCTTATTGTCCCTATAAAAAAGTGAATATTCTTCATCATACAATGAATCTACACATTCTTTATATTCACTATTCATATAATTCAAATAAACATCATCTCCCGTCATTGTATACAGAGCCGCATATACCGGCGGTGCCATGAACAATGCATCCGCCCAAGACCAGCGTTCCAAAGTTCCCACTGCATCCGTTTTCAACAAAGGGGCTTTCGAAGGATGAGTTGCCACATAATATGCCCGCTCCATCACCGGCTGCAACATCCGTTTATCTCCCAATTTGCGGTACATTTCAATAAATGCTTGTCCCACACAGATATCGTCTGCATGATAAACACGATCCCACATATTCCAATTGTATTTCTCACCAATTTCACGTACAAAGTCATAACATGTCTCATTGCCGGAGACCTTCCCCCATTCGGTCATCCCCCGGTATAATGCACCGTTTGTCCAATCCAAGGGATGATGTTTCACCTCTTTTTGATGATTGATCTGCCATTTGGCTACTGCATCGCAGACTTTCATAATATCAGCTTTCTTCATGTCAGCTGAAAACTGCTGAGCATATAAGCTACAACCTACTGAAAACAAAAACAGAACTAAAATTTTCTTCATGGTTTTAAATAATTTATTATTCAACTTCGAGCACCGGTACATTCTCACTGTTTTATAGCTTTATCAAGTTTTACATACCGGTTACCGTTCCATATTTTTCTCCCGGTCCATTCTGCATAAGGAGAAATCCAGAATTCATCAGTGGTCGGAAGTCCCAGTGCCACAAAAGCTACCGTACACAAATAAAGACTACCCGTAGATATATATTTTTCTGCAATCTGAGGTTGATGGCCTGCAAATCCTAATGCCAGCCACCCTTTCTCATCAAAATTTCCTCGAACTGACATATGTTTCTTTATTACAGCTGTCAACGCACATCTTACCTGTGCCTTTGTAACGGGATGTGGTAACATATTTATCAATGCAGCCTGAGATAGTACATGAAATGCACCAAAACGATAGGCTATTGAGCGGCCTACTACCGGATAAGCTCCATCCGGGGCAATCAACCTTTCCTGTTGTTCTGCATATCTTGAAAAGCGTTGTTTCTCTTTTTGATAGAATTCTTCCTCACCTTTTTCGTGCCTATGCAGAACAGATAAAATATCTAAAAGCATAGGATGAATGACATAACTATTGTAATAATCCATATGTAAATCCACTCCATCACCATACCATCCATCACCTTTATACCATTCCTTAAAACGCATAATAGCATAGTCAATAACGAGCATATTACACTCTCCTGTCAACTCCAATAAGGTCACTTCTACCATAGCAGAGAAAAGCAGCCAGTTACTCTCTACTGGCTTTATTTTACGGACTTGTTGTAAGACATCCAATACATTCTGACGAGTCTTGTCCGAGAGATTTCCCCATATCTGTCCGGGTGCCCGTAGTAATCCCTGACAAAAAAGCAGCATCAACCAAAGGTTGCCTCGTCACTATGAAATTCAGATAATCGGGTGATTCCGGATTAAAACCATTATCTATAGAAAGAAGCATAAGACGAATATATTTCTCTCTTAATTTACCTTCTTCCGTCTCATCAGGTCCCAATTCTAACCAAGGAGCCATGCCAACCAGCAAACGGCCTAAAGCTTCCAAATGGGTGGTACGGATATTAGAAGGATTCAAAGAACCCGATACGGTTTCTACTGGCATATTCTTTTTCAATTCTCCTTTACTCATATTATCCAGTACTGGATCAGCTATTTTTGTTAATATGCTAACCCAATAAACACGATCTTCCAAACCGGAAATATTTTGTGAGTGGGCACATAAACCCATCAGCAAAAATATATATGTAAGAATATTCTTTTTCATTGCTTTATAAATTTATCAATCGGAAAATCTTCACCGGAAAAAGCTCTGACACTAGTCCATGGTAAGATAGGGGCTGTCCAGAAAATATCATCTGCAGGTAATCCTAATGGAAGAAAACCTAATGAACAGAGATAGACACAAGGAGTTGATAAATAAGAGTCTCCCAATTCCTGCTGTTCTCCACAGACTCCAATCGTTAACCAACCCTTCTCATCAAAAGTGCCAGGTTGTTCAAACACACGTTTAAGCATGGCAGTCATAGCACCGCGCACTTGCCCAGCTCTTAAACTCGGAGGTAATTTTTGATATAATGCACAAGCACCTAAAACCTGAAAAGCAGCTGAACGATAACTCACCGAACGCCCTAATACAGGGTAACTTCCATCAGGTGCAATCATACGTTCCTGGATTTCAGCATATCTCATGAAACGTATCCATTCTTTATCCAGTATTTCCTGATAAGCCGGCTTGTGTTTAATTACAACTTTCAGAACCTGAAGCAACAGAGGATGAATTACATAACTATTGTAATAATCTAAATGAAAATCTTCGCCATCTCCATAAATTCCATCTCCTTTATACCACTGTTCATGTGAAGAAATAGCCTTCTCTATTACCTCAAAATTCCACTCATCACCAAAGCACTTCAAGCCACACTCCACCATGGCCGAAAACAATAGCCAATTATTGTTCCCAGGTTTCATTGTACGGGTTGATTTCCATTGTTCTATCAGACGTTGTTGAGTGGTATAGTCCAAATTTTCCCATAACTGAGTGGGTGCCTGTAACAAACCTTGTATCAGAAAGGCACTATTCACCAAAATCTGACGAGTGGCCGTACTATTAAAATAATCATTTGAATGAGGATTCACTGAGTTAGCCAATCCTTTACAAGTCATCTCTATATATTTCTTACGTAGTTTTCCCTCAGCGGTTTTATCTGGTCCCAATTCAAGCCAAGGAGCTATTCCGGCAATCGTCCTTCCTACCGACTCCATATGCGTAACAAATTCCCGACTATTAGCCTTTGCTGAAGAAGAACGCCCTACAGGTATATTTTTCTTAAGCTGATCCTTACTTAAATTATTTAAAACCGGATCTGCTATTTTTAATAATGTATGTATCCAATATTCCCTATCATTATCAGATCCCCCTTGTGCTTGTACCACAGAAGTCACTACTAAAGAAAAGCAAAATATTGGTATCCATTTAAACAATCGATGTATCATATAGCTTCCATATTTTCTGACTACAAAGCTATGGGAAAATACATTTATCGTATAAAACAGAAATTTCAATCTATACTCTTTTCATTCAGCAGATTTCTTTTTGTTACTCGAGGACAATATTGCTATATTCCGCACAATATTGTTATCTCCCCCCAATTATCCTTCCTCCACCTGCATCGCCACAATCTCCTGTAAAACGCTAACAGCCGTTTCTACATTCTTCACATCTTTTACCAGCATACTGCGACGGGTATTCTGCTCACGCAGATCGCAACGGCGGGTATATTTCATCATATAAGCAATGACTTTACCAAACGCCTGGCTCTGATAGTACGGACTATCCGGATTAGAAACAAAGAACAATGACATACGTCCTCCCTTGAGAAAAACCTTCTCTGCACCAAGACGTGCAGCAAGGCGGCGTAAAGGTACAATCCGTAGTAGTTCTTCCGTTTCTGACGGGATAGGACCAAACCGGTCTATAAGACGGGTACGGAAATCCTCCACATCTTTATCCAACGTCAGACTATCTAATTCGCGGTAAAGCAACATACGTTCGCTACTACCTGTAACATAAGTGGCAGGAAGCAACAATTCCAGGTCACTCTCTACCTGACATTCATCTACAAATTGCTCTCCACTGATGACGCCACCCTCCGCTTTCAGTTCTTCGGCATAAAGATCTGCAAATTCGTCCGTCTTCAGTTCATGTACAGCTTCCGACAGTATCTTCTGATAGGTTTCATAACCCAGATCGGCAATAAAGCCACTCTGTTCCGCACCGAGCATATTGCCTGCACCACGAATATCGAGATCCTGCATGGCTATGTGAATTCCACTGCCCAAGTCACTGAAATTCTCAATAGCTTGCAGACGACGCCTTGCTTCAGGAGTCAGGGAAGAAAGCGGAGGAGCCAACAAATAGCAGAATGCTTTCTTATTGCTTCGTCCTACACGACCACGCATCTGATGCAAATCACTCAGTCCGAAATTCTGTGCCTGATTGATGATAATGGTATTGGCATTCGGAATATCAATGCCACTCTCTATAATTGTAGTGGCTATCAGCACATCATAATCATAATTGACAAAGCCGAAAATAATCTTTTCCAATTCGGTCGGCTCCATTTGTCCATGCCCGATGGCTATACGGCAATCCGGAATATGCCGTTCAATCATCGCTTTTAATTCAGGCAAATTAGAAATACGGTTGTTTACAAGAAATACCTGTCCGTTCCGACTCATTTCAAAGTTAATAGCATCCACTATAACTTCCTCATTAAAGGTATGCACCTCTGTCTGAATAGGATAACGGTTTGGAGGAGGCGTTTGAATAACGCTCAGGTCACGTGCCCCCATTAATGAGAACTGCAATGTACGCGGAATAGGCGTGGCCGTCATGGTCAAGGTGTCTACATTGACCTTCAACTGGCGCAACTTCTCCTTAACGGATACCCCGAACTTCTGTTCTTCATCAATAATCAGCAACCCCAAGTCCTTGAATTGTATGTCCTTACCCAAAATCCGATGTGTACCGATAAGTATATTCACATCACCTGCCGCCAGTCCTTTTACGACCGCTTTTGCCTGAGCTGCCGTACGGGCACGACTCAGGTACTCCACCCTACAAGGCAAATCTTTCAAACGCTCTTTAAACGTCTGGAAATGTTGGTAAGCCAACACGGTGGTAGGTACCAGAACCGCTACCTGTTTATTGTCCGCCACAGCTTTAAAAGCAGCACGAACTGCCACTTCTGTTTTACCAAACCCCACGTCTCCACAAACCAGACGGTCCATAGGACGGTTACTTTCCATATCCGCTTTTACATCCGCCGTTGCTTTACTTTGGTCTGGTGTATCTTCGTAAATAAAAGATGCTTCCAGTTCCCGTTGCAAGAAACTATCCACACTGAACTGAAAACCTTTTTCCTCACGACGCTGAGAATACAATCTTATGAGGTCACGGGCAATATCCTTAATTTTGGTCTTAGTACGCTCTTTAAGTTTCTCCCAGGCTCCCGTACCCAATTTATTCAAACGCGGAGCCTCACCATCTTTTCCCTTGTACTTTGAAACTTTATGTAATGAATGGATAGAAACAAAAACTACATCTTCATTCTGATAAACCAGTTTCATCACTTCCTGCGTTGTATCACCGTTAGGAATACGCACCAGTCCGGAAAAGCGCCCCACACCATGATCGGTATGTACCACGTAATCTCCCGGTGTAAACTGATTCAACTCTTTCAGACTCAGAGCGACCTTGCCACTACGTGCTTTATCACTTTTGAGATTATATTTATGAAAACGGTCGAATAACTGATGATCCGTAAAAATGCAAAGCCGCAAGGCATTATCAGCAAAACCTTCATGTAACGTGCGCTCTACAGCTGTAAAAGCAATCTCTTCTCCCCTGTCTTCAAAAATGGCACGAATACGGTCAGTCTGCTTCATACTGTCACTACAAATGTAAAGCGTATACCCTTTCTCCATATACTCTTTGAAGCTTTCGGCCACCAGATCAAAGTTTTTATGGAATATAGGCTGGGCAGATGTATCGAATGTCACCGTAGCATCCGGAGTTCCGGTTGGTTTGTTACCGAACTCCATACGGCAAAAGTCCAACGCACGAAGCGTAAACTCACTCCCATCAATCAGCTTTCCATCCAAAGTAATACAATCACTTTCTTCCGCTTCGCGGGCTGCAATCGCTTGTGGGGTAAGTGTTTCATCGTGTACAGTCTGGATACGTTCACGCAGCCAAAGCAGATCACGCATTGCCAATACAGTATTCGCCGAGAGAAAATCCAGGAAGGAAACCATACCGCTTGCATCCCCCTGTTCCAAACTACGGCTCAAATCCGGCACGATAACAATACTGTCTTTCTTTTCTTTAGAAAGTTGCGTTTCTACTTCAAACGTACGGATACTTTCTACTTCATCACCAAAAAAGTCTATACGATATGGAAATTCGGAAGAGAAAGAAAATACATCGATGATACTACCACGTACAGCATACTGCCCCGGCTCATAGACATAGTCCACATACTCAAAACCATAGCTACGCAAGACTTCCGTAATAAAATTCGTATCCACATTTTCCCCTGTATGCAATTTCAGAGTTTTATCTCCCAGTTCCTTCCGGGAAACCACCTTTTCTGCCAAAGCATCGGGATAAGTCACAACACAAAGTCCTTCCTCTCCTTTTTGTAAGCGGCTCAACACTTCTGTACGCAGAATTTCGTTGGCCGCATCTTTCTGCCCGTATTTTATTGCCCTGCGAAATGAAGAAGGAAAGAACAAAACTTTCTCAGTCCCCAGTACTTGTGTTAAATCATGGTAAAAATATCCCGCCTCTTCCAGATCGCCCAGAATAAAAACAAAAGGAAACTCTCCGCGTTGCACCAGCACGGACGAAAATAATGAAGCGGCAGAGGCACACAGCCCCCCGCAAAAAAGGGTGCGGACAGACGGATTCTTCAGCAGGCCACTTATAGCTTCCACATTGGGGTGAGTGGCATATCGTTGTTGTAGCTCGGTAATTGTCATCATAACGGGCGCGAAATTACTAAATAATCCTTAGATTTATTCGTATGTGGCAGAAAACACTTAACTTTGTTCCCAATTAGAACCCCCTTTTATGAATATGCAGACATCGGGCAGCATCGTTATCATTCCCACATACAACGAACGGGAAAACATCGAGAACATTATCCGCGCCGTTTTCGCCTTGGAAAAAGTATTCCATATCCTTATCATTGAAGATGGCTCGCCTGACGGCACTGCCAGCATCGTCAAAACGTTGCAGCAAGAGTTTCCCGAACGCTTATTCATGATAGAGCGGAAAGGAAAATTAGGATTAGGTACCGCTTACATTGCCGGGTTCAAATGGTCTCTGGAACATAATTACGAATACATCTTCGAAATGGATGCTGATTTCAGCCACAATCCGGCCGACCTTCCCCGTCTTTATAAAGCTTGTGCCGAAGAAGGTGCCGATGTTGCCATCGGTTCGCGATATATCCGCGGAGTCAATGTAGTAAATTGGCCCATGGGACGTGTGTTGATGTCTTATTTTGCCTCCAAGTATGTGCGCCTTATTACGGGTATCCCTGTACAAGATACAACTGCCGGGTTCAAATGCTACCGCCGCAGGGTTCTGGAAACGATTGATCTCGACGGTATCCGTTTCAAAGGTTATGCTTTCCAGATTGAAATGAAATTCACTGCCTATAAATGCGGCTTCAAGATAGTAGAAGTCCCGGTTATCTTTATCAACCGTGAACTGGGTACTTCAAAGATGAACAGTAGTATCTTCGGAGAAGCAGTCTTCGGGGTTATCAAATTGAAAGTACATAGCTGGTTCCACAAGTACCCGAAAGCTGTGAAAAACGGTTAGTGATTAACGATAAATGATTAGTAGAAGATGAAAAGAACTCTGATACATAACGCTACAATAGTTAACGAGGGACGTTCCGTGCAAGGTTCCGTAGTAATTGAAAACGGAAAGATTGCCGAGGTATTGACTTATGGCAAAGAACTGTCCGCCCCTTGTGATGAAACAATAGATGCCACCGGCTGCTGTCTGCTTCCGGGTATCATTGACGACCATGTACATTTCCGTGATCCGGGGCTGACCCATAAAGCGGATATCTTTACCGAAAGCCGTGCAGCTGCTGCCGGTGGTGTCACTTCCATCATGGACATGCCGAACACACAGCCATTGACTACCACTCTCGATGCACTTGAACAGAAATTCGATCTTCTGAATGAGAAGTGTATTGTCAACCATTCCTGCTACTTCGGTGCCACCAATAATAATTACACTGAGTTCAGCAAGCTGGACAAGCATCGGGTATGCGGCATCAAACTCTTTATGGGTTCCAGCACCGGTAATATGTTGGTAGACAAAAGTAACAGTCTGCTGAACATTTTCAACGGAACAGATATGCTGATCGCAACTCATTGTGAGAGCCAGGAAATTATCAAAAAGAATACTGAATATTACAAAGAAATGTTCAGTAACGCACCGGAAATCCCAATCAGTAAACATCCTAACATACGTTCTGCAGCAGCGTGTTATTCCTCATCGCAACTTGCTATACGTATGGCAAGTTTGGCCGGTGCACGCTTGCATGTGCTGCATGTTTCTACTGCAAAAGAATTGCAACTGTTCAGCGATACTCCATTGGAAGATAAACATATTACAGCCGAAGCCTGCATTGCACATCTGCTATACCGCCAACAGGATTATAAAGAACTGGGAACCCGCATCAAATGTAACCCTTCCATTAAGAAACAAGCTGACCGCGATGCCTTACGGAATGCAGTCAACACCGGAGTTATCGATGTCATTGCTACCGACCATGCACCCCACCTGCTCAGTGAGAAAGAAGGTGGTGCCCTGAAAGCAATGTCGGGTATGCCAATGATTCAATTCTCCTTGGTCAGTATGCTTGAACTGGCGGAGAAAGGCATTTTTTCTATCGAAACCATTGTTGAGAAGATGTGTCATGCCCCTGCCCAGATATATGGTATCTGCAATCGCGGTTATATTCGCGAAGGCTATCAGGCCGACCTCGTACTTGTCAGTCATGGCGAACGTTGGGAAGTTAATACTGAGAATATACTCAGCAAATGCGGCTGGAGTCCGCTCGAAGGTAATTCTTTCCGTTGGAAAGTAGAAAAGACATTTGCGAACGGGCATCTGATATATAGTGACGGCCAAGTAGATGATACTTACCGCGGTGAAGAACTGAGATTCGATTATTAATACTAAAATTTAGCGATGAATAATTCAGTGGATAAGGTATTGACGTATACCATTCACGAGGTTGCTCCATATATCAAATGGATATATTTCTTTCATGCATGGGGTTTCCAACCCCGTTATGCCGCCATTGCCGATATTCACGGATGCGACTCCTGCCGTGCTTACTGGCTCACCACCTTTCCTGAAGAGGAACGTCCCAAAGCGGCTGAAGCCATGCAGCTGTTTAAGGAAGCAAACCGGATGCTGAACCAACTGGATGAAAATTACCATGTCCACACCATTTTCCGTCTATGTGAAGCCAATGCCGATGGAGATAACTTGATACTGGATGGAAAGCTTTTTCCTTTACTCCGCCAGCAGATCCCACATCCAGATGGCAGTCCCTTTCTTTGTCTTAGCGACTTTGTACGTCCGCTATCTTCAGGTATTCCAGATACGGTAGGTATTTTCGCTGCATCGTGTGACGGAGAAGTGGAACTTCTATATGAAAACGATCCCTACAAACGCATGTTGGTGCAGACACTTGCCGACCGGCTTGCCGAAGCAGCAACAGAGAAGATGCATGAATACGTACGCAAGGTTGCCTGGGGATATGCTAAAGATGAGAACCTTTCTATTTCGGATTTGTTGAGAGAAAAGTTCCAGGGCATACGACCTGCCGTAGGCTACCCCTCCCTGCCCGACCAGTCTGTCAATTTCCTATTGAACGACTTGCTTCATATGGAGCAAATAGGTATTACTCTGACTGAGAATGGAGCTATGCGTCCGCATGCCACAGTCTGTGGACTGATATTGGCACATCCGGCTGCACGCTATTTCGCTGTTGGCAAGATAGGTAATGACCAACTGGAAGATTATGCACGACGCAAGAAGATGTCCGTAGAGGAAATCAGAAAATTTTTGGCTGCAAACCTGTGATTATCCGACTTCCTTTGCGACTAACAGTACAAAAGCAATTCAAGAAGCAAAAAAACGATGGAGAATGTAGAACAAGAGTTCCTGTCCGTAATACGGGAGTATGAACGCGTCATATACAAAGTGTGTTATTTGTATACTACGCCGAATGCTACCCTGAACGATCTATATCAGGACGTTGTGCTCAATCTGTGGAGGGCCTATCCCAAGTTCCGACGGGAGTGTAAAGTCTCCACATGGATTTACCGCATCGCTTTAAATACTTGCATCAGCTTTATCCGTAAAGAAAAGAACATCCCCGAAATCGTGACCTTGAGTCAGGATTCCGACCGGATGGAAGAATTGGACGAAACACAAAACATGCTAAAGCAACTCTATCGGATGATCAACCGACTGGGACAACTGGAAAAATCCATAATTCTGCTTTATCTGGAAGAAAAAAGCTACGAGGAAATTGCTGAAATTACCGGCCTGACAATAACAAACGTCGCTACCAAAATCAGCCGGATTAAGGACAAACTTAGAAAAATGAACAAGGAGGAATAATATGGAACTGGATGAACTGAAGAAATCTTGGAACGCACTGGACGAGCAATTAAAGAAAGAGCCGATTGCCGATGAAAAGCAGATTGCGGGCATAATTGCCGAATACAAGGCAAATGCACGCAAAAGCATAGGGCGTCTTACGGGTTGGCAGCGCTTCTCCATAGGCATCGGAGTAGTAGGGCTTGCTCTCCTTCTGGTTATTTGGTTATTGCCATCCATTTTTCAAATCACCGAAGAATGGCAACCTAAGATTAATACACTCGTAATCTTTGTTGGAATCAGTATTCTGATAGGTATCTGGTGGGATCATAAAAACTATCGCTGGATAAGGAACACAAGGATTGACGAAATGCCCGTAGCTATTGTCAGTAAGCGTATGGCTAGTTTCCGTCGATGGACAAGGTATGAGATTATCGCCATTACCGTATGGGTAATTATATTCAATGTTCTTAATTATTGGGTGATGGGATATTATAAGGCATCCTTTGGCGTCCAGGCTACCCTGATCGCATTCTTTGTGCTCTGCGACGTTGCCATCATTTACCTGTTATACAAGAAAGTAGCTTATAAACATCTTAACGATATCAAGAAGAATATAGAAGAATTAGAAGATATATGCACAGAATAACCTTACTCCTTATCCTTTTTCTACTGATTCCTGATGCGTACATCTATTTTATGTACATTATCCGGAAAACCAAAAACATCTGGTTACGTATTGCCCACTGGATACCCACCCTCTTATTAATTGCAGGTTACTTTCTGTTGATGCAAGGCATAGGTGAAAATGCAATGGCATACCATGCCCAGACCATTGGAAGACTGGCTATTGCTATTTTCCTGTTTGCCATCCCCAAAACGATATTCATGATATGCTCGCTGGTGGGATTACCTTTCCACTATCTACTGCGCTGGCCCCGTTCGCCATTTACAGCTATAGGATTGGTGTTGGGAGTAGTCAGTTTCTTCAATATCCTTTATGGAACACTGGTAGGCATCAGTAAGTTTGAAGTAGAAGAAATAGAGTTCCATCATCCGAACCTGCCCAAAGCATTCGATGGATACCGCATCGTACAGTTATCGGATATACATATCGGCAGCTGGATAGAGAATGAAAAGCCTATCCATGAACTGGTAAAATTGGTCAATGAACAAGAACCAGATTTAATTGTGTTCACCGGTGACTTGGTGAATCAACGAAGCTGTGAGCTGGAAGGTTTTCAAAATATTCTGTCGCAACTGCATGCCAAAGATGGAGTATATTCCATTCTGGGTAACCATGACTACGGAAGTTACTACCGTTGGAAAGACCTGAAAGAACAGGTGAATAACCTCGATAACCTGGTGCGTATGGAAAAGGCAATGGGATGGAAACTACTGAATAATGAACATACTACATTATACCATCAGGGAGATAGCATAGCCCTTATTGGTGTGGAAAATGATGGAGAACCACCCTTTTCCCAATTTGCCGACTTAAAGAAGGCTGCTGAAGGAACAGACGGTATGTTTCGTGTTTTGTTGAGCCACAATCCTACCCATTGGCGGCGGGAAGTATTGCCGAACACAGACATTGAGCTAATGCTTGCCGGACATACTCATGCAATGCAGGCCATTATGTTCGGTCATTCACTCGCGTCACTGATTTATCCCGAATGGGGAGGAATGTATACAGAAGGTGACCGGGGACTATACGTCAATATAGGTATCGGTTATGTCGGATTGCCATTCCGCTTTGGAGCATGGCCCGAAATTACGGTGCTGACGTTGCGTAACTAATACATAATAAGATTTTCATTCATACCCAACAAAACGTTGCTCACCTTCTTCAATATAGAAGACTTGTTCTTCTTTGCCTCGAGTAAGATTACGCAACCACAATAAAGCTCCATCCGGTATATTTGTATAAATCAATTCATAGGTAGTAGCTGCCTGTTTGCCAAGTGATTTCCAGCCCATCACACCATCTTGATAAAAAAGTTCATAGCTATTACCAGGCGTAATAAAATTATCATCATTACGGGGAACAAACAATATTTTCCTGATCCAAGTAGGATTTTGTAAATCAAACGTTACTGTGCCATTTGCTTCCTCAGAAAAGAAAAATGTAAGCCAGTCACCATCATTCGCTTTATCCATAGCATGTGCAGGATTGCCATCAACAGGAGGACAACTTAATATAGCCTTCGAAGAAATTGCCACATCATCATGAAGATTCTCATAAAAAGCCAACTCTGCAACCTCCGCACGCCAACCATCACGGGGAACAAAACGTACATAACGGTAAGGGCGTGAAGGATGGGATGGATAAAAGTTCACATTCACCCGTGGTGTATCCGTAATACAATACAAAATTTCCTTATTGCGGAAATTGACATCATTGCTTCCTTCTATTTTAGAACCGGTCATCCACGACATATACTCAAGAATATGATTCTGCAATGGATACTTTCGTTTAATAGACAAAGAAACATTCTTGTCCATATCCGGGACAAAAGTCCGTACCGTATCATCCTTTATCATAAACGGATAACCGCATGGTTGGAAAAGTCCTTTCTCATTGCACAAAGGCTGATAGATAACCTCCGGCTCAATATTCCTCACAATAGCCTGATCACCATCCCGTAAAGCTATGTCCACCGGAACATAACCGAACGGTGTAAAAATTCCTAAAGCCACAAATCTACCTTTAACCTTCCCGTCTATCCTGACTGGATACTCATTGCTCCCGAAATATTCCTCTGTCACGTCTTTCAATAAAGGGTTCCGAACCACCGGAGGAATATTATTATCCTTATATACTCCCTGATATTTTTCCTCTTGAACTCCATACTGCATACGATAAACCTTTCCCTTTTTACGCCCATCAGTCATCCCGACTGCCAGATCCCGGGAATCCATGTACCAAAAGGAAAGGGGTTTTCCATCCGTGTTTTTAAGTATATTCCAGACATGTGAATTTTGATTGGAAGGAGAATACAGATATTCATCTATCCCCACAGGAAAACCCAACGACCGGAATATATATACTGTATGATCCGTCGTCTCCTTACAAGTGCCCAACCTGTATTTCAACAGATATTTAGCACCCAAATGCGGTAAATCAAAATCTGAATTAGGAGAAAAAGGGGTTTCATATTTCAAGTATTTATTCAAAGCATCGGCAGCTTCGAGGATATTCTCACCCTGATAAAGAGAATCCAGTATAGGATGGTAATGATCATAATAAGCCTTCCGCCAACTTTCCAAAGGTTCATCACCCACACGATATGGTAATATCCATTCACAAAAATCATCAAACGAATAGTATTTGGCCCAAGGCACCCTATTCCAAGTTTCGAAGGCTACGTCTATATTCTCTATCAAAAGAGCTGCTGTCATTCGCTGCACATCCTGCAACATAGGCAATGATTTATAATTAAAAGACTTCCACTTTCTTTTTCTTTCACTATCCGGAATATAACCATCTCCCAATGGAGCAGTAGCCAGTACCGCCTTCACACTGTCCAGCCGCGCATCTTCATAACCATAATGGTAAGGCATATTCTCTATCAGAAAGCATGCTGCTTTATACTTAAGACTATCATCTTTATAGTATTGGAGTACCTTTTCCAACTCTGTTCTATTTTCACCGGCCAAGGTCAAAGCCCGCTCCAAGCGATCTTGGGTATCCATACATGAAAAGAGAAATAAAGCCACAACTATCAGAAAAAAGTTCCTATGCATAATTCTGTCATTATTTAGATAATAATATAGAGGTTTCAATCGATATAAAAGTCTCAATGCCGCTGTATATATTCATCAAAACTATCTGTACCCGATAAAGACAACTTCATCTTGATACGCTGCTTTGCTTTCAGTACAGACTTTGGAGTAATATTGAAAAGAAGAGAAATAGCCTTATTGGTTAACCGGGCACGCACCAGATAGCACAACTTCAATTCTTGCTGGCTCAGATGGTTCGTCTCCAGATCAGCCGGAAGCCAATCATCGCCATAAAGCAAATCAATCACTGCAAATAAATTCTGCCATTCGTATTCATTCCTTATAATTCCATAGGCAGGAGTCAGATGTAGCTTGAGTAGTTGACTCAAAGCCAACATACGCGAAGAAGAACCGGACAAAGCGGAAAAGTCCTCAAAACGTTTTAATTCTTTAGTCAGTTGTTTATTTCTGAACAACAGGCAAGAGCACCAGTTATCGTTATATGTATCCATAGCTTATCTCATTTTTTATTATTTCACTTTTATCTTTTCTAATATCTCCCTGACCTCACTACGCATTTCATCTATGGCAGTTGAGTGCACCTTAGGTTCTTTAGTCAGTACGCTGTCTGCCATTTCTTTCAGCTTGTCGAGTTTATAAAAATCCGGTTCTGCATAAAGTTTAGCTAATAGATAATAGGGGTAAATCCTACTTGGCAAGCGATGAACAGCCCGATAAAAAGATAGTTCTGCTTGTTCATAACAATGCAACTCCTGACTGTTTTTACCCATGACGTTCAGTATCATGGGATCAACGCTATGTTGACAAGCCTCTTTTAAATATTTATTGGACTCACTGTACAGAAACGACTTATGCAAACTGTGACCATACTCAAACAGAAATACCCCTCGGTCTTTCAATATTGGATAGAGTTTCCCATAAGCCTCATTGGCAGCTTTATATGCACCCGAATGATAAAACATCCGCGCATACGTCCACTTTTGGCAGGCATTCTCCGTCTGTTGCCACTTTTCCATACAACCACTTGCCCACACAATAAGACAGATACATAAAACAAGAGGTTTACCTATAATATCTCCTACTCCACAAGCAAGAAGCAGACCTAGACCAGCCACCACAAATGCCGGGAAATGCATTGGATAAGAAGAGAAAGAGAAAACAAGTAAAGACACGATAGCGCCGCAAATGCCATAGTGCCCACGCTTTACTCCCATCCATAAACATATTCCAATGATTACCAAAACCACGACACAAACTATAATCCCTTCCATCAGTGCCAGTGACAGATATTCATTAAACGCATACTCCGGACTACCCGCTACTCGTTCTTCCCATTTAGCGTAATTCCCTTGTGCAAAATAATTTTCCTGTGCCTCTCCATAAGCAGAGACAAATCCCTTATCACTGCCCCAAGGATGGTTCATTATCGCCTGACAGGTTATTTTCCACATAAACAAACGTCCCAATGCAGAATCAGGTTTCAGAATAAAGGCTCCGCCCCTCCTAATGCCACTATAAAAAGTACTCCCATGCTCCATAAAACATAACGTTTCCTATACCTTTTCCACAAAATACGCCATTTCCGCCTATCACGATGCATATACGACACCCAGCCGCATCCCATAACCGCTGCAATCCAAGCAGAGCGGCTCATTGTAGCAGGTAGTACACAAAGTATAAGGATACCAATTATGGCAGCAATCCCTCTCTTCAAATTGCGAATCACTGTTTTTTCTTTATAAGTGCATAAGTACAAATGCAGGCAGAGCGGCAACACCATTGCCAGATACCCCGCATACGGTCCCGGATTGAAAAAGAGCCCGTAAGTGCATAGCAGGAATGACCGGAAGCAGCAAAACCATACAGCTGACGCAATCCCCAAATAGCCTCAACAGCACCGCAGAATAAAATCCCCCATGAAACATAAACGGAAAAACCAGAAAACCATAATACATGTTTTCGGCTATTCTTTACCATCAACTGTAACAAGACTGCAATAAGAATACAGCTGCTCGAAAGCAATAGTGCTTTTCCCAACCATACCCACTGCCCCACATTCTCTTCAGCCGGAAGTTCGGGCGTGGTTATACATACTACACTCAATAACAAAACAAGTGCTATAAAAAAATGTTTTATTTACAATATCCACTACTAACAACATAAAATACTAATCCATATAATATTTCATCAAAATAGAATGCAAATATTCATCAGTCAATTGCGGATCCTCTTTTTGTGGAATAAACATATTATTTATTCTTTTACTTAAAGTAGAATAGACAAATAGATATGGCATTCCAATATCAACCAATACAGAATCTAAAGCTTCATCAATATTATAGATGCCAAATGGAATCCTATTTATTTTCTTAAATCTTCTCATATAGCCAAAATTCTGTGAAGTAGTAAGCAACACTATATTTTGTAATCCTATAGAATCTTTATAAACATTCAACCGCTTCACTATACTATCAACACAAACTTCACAATGCATTTCTGAGTAACGTAATATCAAGGTATTATCCGAAATAACTTCAGATATTTTTTTCTTATTTTCCCCAATGTCCACCACGTTAAAATCTGCACTCATTTTGGTACCATTCAAAATGACCTCGTTAAATCTATATTCCTTCAATGCTTCTATCCGTCCAATCTGAGTATTATATTTTTGCTTTAATTCATTAAGAAATAGTCGAAACTCACACATTTTTTGTGATTGTATATAACTATAAAAGGTACTAAAAACTAAAAATATAGTGAATAAGCCAAACAATATATATTCAATCTTTTTCATATTCTACTTATTTTTAAAATGACATTTAAATAATACAGGGTTAGCGTCTTCATTTAAAGAGGCAACTATCGCATCCATCTTATTTTTAAAATGTTCATTCGTACTTTTTGCCCGCGTTAACTTCCAATTAGATGATAATACAGCTGCATACTGAATAAAATAAAGTTGATTATCAGTAGTAGTATAAAAGTCACTAAAAATTAATTCACTAAGTGAACCTATTTTCAACCATTGCCCAACACGGATATTGGAATTTTGTTTATTGTATATAAAATATTTAAAGCCATTATCAATATAATAGCCCAGCATATAATTTTGAGAATTTTGCATAAACTCCCATCCTTTCAGATATTTATTTTCATGAACATACCTATAGATATTTTCCTTACTAACATTCACTTCACTTGGAAGATTCCTTGAAGTATAATGTATTACATAAGAAGGAAACACTGTTTCTTTATTCAACGTATAGACAGTATCATTCAATGGGTAAATAAGCATAGCTGTGCTATCACTTTTACTTGCATATCTCTTTAAACCATAACTAGATTTATCAATTCCGTCTTCTCCAAAAGGTACTTCCAAAGAAAGCACTTCAGAGGTATTTAAATTGAATCGAAAAAGATTATAATCTCCGTATTTCGAGTGTGAATAATTAGAAATAAAATAAGCTATCTCATCAAATGATACTACTTCCAAATGAAGTATATCATATGAGATTTCTCTAAATGCATTACTATATAAATCATAAACAATGTATTTATTGCGAGAACGATCTTGAACAACAACAGAATCTCCTTTTAATGTAAAATCACCCAAAAAAGAGTATTCACCAGGTCCTTGTCCTTGTTTTCCAATACTTTTCAAATACTTTCCTTCGGAAGTAAATACAAAAATCTTTGCATTCGCTTTATCAGAGACTAATATCTTATCTTTATAAAACTCAATTCGAACAATTTGGGATATCAAACATTCATCTTTCATTTCCAAAGGAATCACTTCTACCGAATCATCCAGGATCTCTGATAAGTCCAGAAAAGTTTCAAATTTATCAGGATCAATTAAAATTTCTCTTATCTCATTAGTATGAGCGACTTTTTGGGTCCCTGTGTAGCACCCATAAAAAGTATAAACAATTAAAAGCAAAAGCAAATATTTCATAGTAATATTCAAATTTAAGAAGTGGGGCTGTTCTTTATTCAGCCCTATTCCTATTAATAATATCTAGTGCAATCGTACGGAGTACAATCTCCTATTGAACCAGCACAATAACCACTTTCTCCTGGATATGAAACCTCCTGAATTACAGGATTGCCATCCGAATCATGTCCCATTATCGTTTTTTCTATTATTGTACATCCATATTGATAAAGAGGACCCAGATTACTGCCATGAGATTCATCAAAAGCCAATGCTTCTATTTTTAGAGAAGACAAACCTATAATTTCATTCCTATTGTACAAATTAAAAAAGACATTAACAGCTGCAACAACAGCAATAATACCAACAAGTACTTTTTTCATAATTTTCTCTTTAATATTAACAAATTTATTATTCATCCTCTATTTTCGGAAAGGACTTCCGCAGAATGAACAAATATATTACTTGCTCATCCGAAATATATTACTTTTTCATTCGATAACACCTCCTTTACTTTATCACTCTATCTTTTTAAATATCCTGTTCCACCTTATTTTATCCGTATTCCTATCTACAGACTTCCATATCCTGACAGCCTTTCCTACAATAAAAGGTTCGGGCAACAAGCCCCAATAGCGGGAATCCTGAGAGTTCATCACCTTATCACCTGCCACAAAATAATAATTCTCCTTGAAACGGTATGTGTGTATTACACTATCGTTCAACAAAACCGTATCTCCACGTAACAAAAGTTTCTTTTTTTGTTCCCATTCTATTACATTCCGATACAAGGCAACATGCTTGGAAGTCATCTCTATCACATCACCTTTTGCCGGAAGATATAAAGGACCAAAATTCATTATATCCCAATCCACCATATCACTATAAGGATAACCCCTCATCACAATTCCACAGTCACTTCCCGGCCACGCTCAACAATCCGCATCAAATCATCCTGTGACTTCACATTGCCCAATTCTGAGGTATAGCCATGTACTTTATAATGCCCCCTACTTATTTCAAATGTATCACCGGGCAAAGCAACACAACGCTTCACATAATATTTCATTACCCTGAATGCGATACTGTCCCAACGTTGTTCCAAGTAGGGGAAATTGAAAACCAACACATCATTTCTTTTCACCTTGCCCAATCCGGGTAAACGGTATATGTCTACTTCCTTGTCTCCCAAAGCATCCCATACATTGAACAGACGCCCTCCCATCACGCATTTATTCACCAGAATATTGTCTCCTGCAAGTAGGGCAGGCTCCATCGAATCAGAAGGGATCTTGAATGTAGCAATACAGGTCACTTGAAGCAATATCCAAATCAATGCCAATCCCCCAAATAGCAGTATCAGGTTCAGTGTCTGATCCAGGTACCAACCTAAGTTTTTTTCTTATGGGGTTTATTCTTCGTCATTTTCACTCTGTTCGTTTACCGGTTCTTGCAAAAAGATTATTCAGCTTCTCCCTTTACCCTCAGTTGCAACGGTGAAGATGTTGCATTACAATATACGGTAATGGATTTATCAAACCGTTCAGGATGCTCTGCTTTATAAGTGACATTCAATGATACAGAAGCGCCCGGACGCGTAGGTTCCTTTGAATAAGCCACTTCAGTACAGCCACATGAAGTCGTTACATCATATATCATCAAAAGTTCCTTTCCTGTATTCGTCAGTATAAACTTTGCATGCTGTTCCTTATGCCAATCAAAATGATCCAAAAACATGGTGGTTTTATCAACACTCACTTCTGTTTGAATGATGTTCTTCTTATTGTTAGGCTGCACTTTATCACCTTGAATGATCTTCAGATAAAGTTCTTTCACTTTAGAGCTATGAATGGGATTGCCGATGGCAAGTACCCTATTATCCCTATCCAATAGAAATGTTTGAAACATCATATTTGCAGGGAAATGGTTTAACTTATTGAAGGAATCTTTTTCATCAATGCAAATAGGATAATTAAAAGTATTACGATAAACAATAAAATTCAGTTCTGACTTATTCTTCGGATAAAAGTAAAACAGAAAAGGAATTTTCTTGGGACTAATTGTATCCAATTCCAGAATAAACTCTTTCCAACGTGACAATTGCAGTTTACAACTCATACAACCCGTAGAATCCACATAAGTTACAATTTTGTAGTCTACATCATTTTTGGCATGCTCTACGGTATCCCTTTCCAATATAGTAAAGACAGAACCAGTCGGAAAAAGAATTTCTTTACCTTCCCACTCCTTCACCAATAAAATGATTTCGTTCTTATTACTATTTTGACAAGAACTAAATAGAATAAGAATAACCATGTATGCACTAAAAGAAATTTTCATAATCTTAAAACGATTCGCAATTTCAGCGTTTATTATTAGCAATGAATTTTAATATTAAGCAAATGCGACAGACACTTTTCACCTATAAATATTTCAGCACTTCATCCATATTAATGGATTCAATATTGCAATCCAAATCCAATAAATACATCTTTTCATCTGTAAAAGCAATGCTCCTAATTTTATATGGAGTTGTAAACTTGGCTAAAGGATTACCCGATTTATCAAATACTAATATCGTGGTAGGAACTAAGGCAGAAGATCCATTCAAATCTAATTCCGCTTTTGGTTTCCCTGAATAAGTTGCAAATAGATAATCTTTATAGGATTTTAGAGCAAGGAAACCATCCAAATGTTTGTTTTTATTAAAAGATATTCTATCTCCTGAAGTCAGAAGAACGGGAGGAACGAACATCTTTTCAAACTTCACTATAGGTTTTCTGTTAGATATTTCATAAGCCGCCATATAAGTAAAATTATTACTTGCATAATAAACCGTATTGCCATCTACCAGCAAATCACCTGTAAATGTTATAATATTAGAGCCTGTATATTCGACAGGTATTTTTCCAAAAGTAGTAATTGTATCTAAATTTTCATCTAACAGTACAAACAAATGATCTTTACCTATTAATCGGCCTCCCACAGATAAACCGTTATCTAAACGATGCACAGCATAACAAAATTCAGAACCATTTTGGGGACGAACATCTTCTATACATTTATATTTCAGGCTATCACCTGAAAGGGAAAACAAATAAGTCATCTTCCTCACAGTTGATGCTTCGTAGATGAAAAGAGTATCTTTGCTGCACCCCATATAGCCAGCATTTATACACTCTCCAAATCCATTTCCTTTCGTCAGGAACTGCGCAATTTCTGATGCATCCGACTCCCTTAAAACAACTGCACCGGAAGACGGGTCTCCATTAAACAGGAAAAACATAGAATCGACCATAACAAACGGAAAAGCTCCTCTTGCTATGATTTCCGAATGATTAACTCTTTCGGTTTTCAACTCAACCGATGCCATTGATAGGACATCAATGTTCTTGCTATGTCGATTAGACCAAGAACAAACGAATAAAAACAGTAGGATCAAATTGATACTTTTTCTCATGGCAGTAGTTTAACTATAAATAGGAGAGATGAATACATTATATCATACAAATATTGCATTTATCTCCTTTCCATGTAATTAATAAGTTAAAATTGTCTCATAACTAACACCAGGGTCCAAAAAAAC
>Ga0192241_10171_pt2 | contig 34668 bp, 31 predicted proteins | sample Koala_Koa27_I3_FD_131239 | JGI IMG/M metagenome (GOLD analysis project Ga0192241, IMG submission 131239) | Enriched cells from koala feces incubated with labeled cellulose particles, San Francisco Zoo, California, United States - Koala_Koa2-7_I3 ... | reverse complement strand
GCCGCCAAAGCCCCCCGGTGGTGGAAGAGCTCGCTGCGGATTTCCGCCGGAACCGGTTCCCCGGCGTTGGTTCCGCCGTAAACGGCGGTCATCATGGTGTTTTTACTGGTCGGATCACCCGCCTGAATCATGAAATTTTCGATCACCCGGTGGAAGATCACTCCGTGATATACCCTGTTTTCTGCGTGCCGGATGAAATTGTCCCGGTGCAGCGGGGTCTGGTCGTACAGCATCACTTCGATCACCCCGGCCGAGGTTTTGATCGTCACCCGCGTTCTGCCTGTTCCGGTGGCCTCGATCACCTTGCGGGCCTGCTTCCACTCGCTTTTCGAAGGACCTTTCGTTTTCGCTGACAAATCGTTATCTTGCAAGCCGAAAGAGGCTAAAAGTACCAGGAGCAAAATTCTTCTCATATCTTTGTTCGTCTTTTCTTGTTTTACGGAGGATCCATGCCGGGTGACCCGAGGGATGAACACCGTAGAAAAGATTCAGCGCGTGCCCACCGATTACAAAGACCGGCCGCGCCGCGACATATTCATCAAAAGCGTATCGGTTAAAAGAAGATAATCCACATACACAGGAAGTCCACACACACAGGAAGATAAAAAGCCATGATCAATAAAATCAACCAACTGCTGGAAGCGGTCGAAAATTTTAAACCCGAAACGGCGGCGGAAATCGAAGAGTTCCGGATCAAAATGCTCGGTAAAAAAGGGGAAATGAACGCCTTATTCGAAGAGTTCAAAAAAGTTTCGGTTGAACAGAAGAAAGAGCTAGGGGGCCGGATCAACACCCTGAAAAATGCCATACAGGAAAAAATCACCGCCCTGAAAGCGGAAATGGAAAACACGGAAACCGACTCCCTGCAAGAGGACCTGACCCGTCCGGGCAGCAATGACCCACTGGGCACACGGCATCCGATTTCACTGGTAAAAAACCAGATCGAAGATATCTTCAAACGACTGGGGTATACGGTGGCCGAGGGCCCGGAGATCGAAGACGACTGGCACGTTTTCTCCGCCCTGAACTTTGCCCCGGAACATCCGGCACGCGATATGCAGGATACGTTTTTTATCGACAAAGAAAACGAAATACTGCTGCGTACACATACCAGTTCGATCCAGGTACGGATCATGGAAAATCAGGCTCCGCCGATCCGGGTGATCTGTCCGGGCCGGGTATTCCGCAACGAAGCGATATCGGCCCGCGCGCACTGTATTTTCCACCAGGTGGAAGGGCTGTATATTGACGAAAACGTTTCGTTTGCCGACCTGAAGCAGTCGATCCTGTATTTCGCTAAGGAAATGTTCGGCGAAGGGGCACAGATCCGTTTGCGTCCCTCTTATTTCCCGTTTACCGAACCGTCGGCCGAGGTGGACGTATCGTGTAACCTGTGCTCAGGTAAAGGCTGTAATGTGTGCAAAGGAACCGGCTGGCTCGAAATTATGGGCTGCGGCATGGTAGACCCCAATGTATTGGAATCCTGCAGCATCGACAGTCAAAAATACACGGGCTTCGCATTCGGCATGGGCGTGGAACGCATTACGATGCTCAAATACGGAGTACGCGACCTGCGCCTGTATTTCGAGAACGACCTGCGCTTTCTCAGCCAGTTCCAATCGGTGATTTGAGAAAAACCGCTTTAATTATTTAAAAATTCAATAATTAAAAAGAAAAGTAAACGTTGTTAATAAGTTGAATAACCACTTATTAACAACGGTTCTTCTTCCGCTCACCACCAACCATAAAACGAAGGAGGGATAATGAAAATCCGCACCGACTTATTTCTGATTGTTATTGTGCTGCTGTTTGCCGCCTGCACCTCGACCCGGCAGGCCACCCAGCCGGCACCGGTAGCCGATGAGAAAAAACCACTGGTTATCCCGCCGCCCAATGCCAGTTATACGCCGGAGCAACTGACCTCCTACTATTATCTGCAAGGGGTACGGGCCGCCGGTATCTACGCCGACTATCCGGTGGCGATGGCCAGTTTCCGGACCGCATTGGTATACGACTCCCTCCATGCGCCCTCCTATCACGAATTGGCGAGCCTTTTTTTCCCTACTGATATCGACCAGGCCCTTGCGCATAGCTTACAGGCCAACCAGCTGGACCCGGAAAACATCTGGTACAAACAGCAACTGGGGTGTATTTATATCGTTTCGGGTCAGTACGATCCGGCACGGAAGGTATACGATGAAATCGTTAAGCTGGACCCCAACAATCCGGAAAATTACCGGTACCTGGCCGCCCTGTACGAACAAACCGGATACCCTTACGCCGCCCTTACCCTGCTGGACTCGGCCGAACTGCGTTTCGGTTTTATCGAAGAACTCTCCTCCTACAAACGCCAGTTGCTGATCCAATCCGGTATGATCGACCAGGCTGTCGGCGAGGCGGAACTGCTGACACAAAATTCACCGTACGACTACGAAAATTTCGTCGTACTGGGGGGCCTGTATGCCGCGACCGGAAAAGACTCGCTCGCCGTTCAGGCCTACCGACAGGCCCTGTCCGTCGAACCGGACAACATCGAAGCCCTGATGTCCCTGTCGGATTACTACCACACCCGGAACGACGGGGTTAATTTCCTGGCAGTGACCAAACAACTGTTCGAATCAGATATCCTGCCGCTGGAAAATAAGGTGACTTTTTTCAACGACGTGATTAAAAATGCCCAGTTTTACCAGAATTATTACTTTGCCGTGAACGATCTGGTCGCCGCGCTGGCCATCAAATACGCGGGAAATTACGAAGTGGCCGAACTGTATGCCCAGCACCAGATCAACAGTGGAGACGTGGAAGGAGCGGTAGCGACCTACAAGAGCGCACTAAACGAAAACAGCACCCTGGAACACTACAAAACGATCATCGAAATAGAAGCCTATCTGGAACGTAACGATTCGGTCGGTTACTACACCGATCTGGCTCTCGAAAAATATTCGGGTGAAATAGATCTCTATTTTACCAAAGGATATGGGGAATATCACATGAAAGCCTACGACCAGTCGATCGCTACGTTCAACGAAGCCCTTCGGCATGCCCCGACGGATTCGCTCCGAAGCGTGATATACAGTTCGATGGGACAGATATCCAAAGACCAGGACAGCCTTTCCACGGCCTATGCCAGGTATTTCGAACAGGCGCTCAAATACGATCCGGAAAACCTCCATGCGGTATACAATTACAGCGAATACCTGATCCAAAACGGCAGGGATCCGGAAAGGGCATTGAAAAACCTAAAAAACGACTCGCTGCGCAGTGTCATGCTGGGCACTATCGGTGATATGTTCCATTCGCCGGACACCGGGGCGGATAACCGGGAGACCTACCGGTTTTATGATAAAGCGTTGAAATATAATCCGGATAACATCCATGTGCTCAATAACTACAGTTACTTCCTGAGCGTGGAAGAGCGGGAGCTGGAAAAGGCGCTGGCCATGATCAGCCGCGTCCTGGAACTGGAGCCGGGTAATCCGACCTATATCGACACTTACGGCTGGATACTCTACAAGCTCGAACGCTACGAAGAGGCAAAAAAAGCGCTTCAACAAGCCGTAGCGCTGGATCGGGAAGGCAGTAAAGAACTGCTGGTTCACTATGGGGATATCCTATACGAACTGGAGGATTATTTCCTGGCTTCCATCTATTGGAAGCGGGCACAGGAAAACGGCTACGACCCGGAGCAAATCGAAGAACGACTCAAAAAAATAGAAGGGAAATAACCATGAAACGGACTTTAACCCTATTTTTTTTCTGTCTTATCTCCTCCGGAATTGCCTGGGGCCAAAATTCCGTACAGGAGCTACAAAACCGGATTCGATCGCTCGAAGACGAAATAAAAAACACTAACGCTCTGCTGCAAAGAACGGAAGCGGACCGCAAAAACAACCGGAGTCAGCTCCAGCTGGTACTCAAAAACATCGGCAACCGCAAGGAGATCATCTCCTCGCTCGATAGCCAGATCCGGCTGATCAACCGGGAGGTCAACGTGAAAACCGAAGCGATCGAGCGCATGCAGGCCGAATTGAAAGAGCTGAAAAGCGATTATACGGCGATAGTCCGTGCCGCTTATAAAAGCCAGCAAACCAATACCGTTCTGACTTTCCTGTTTGCCTCGGAAGATTTCAATGAACTGACCCAGCGCATTTTCTACATCAAGCGGTATACGGCCATGCGGGAGAAAAAAGCCGAACAGATCGACTCGGTTTCACGCCTACTGCAAACCGATATCACTTTATTGGCCGCCAAACGGGACAGCTTGTCGGCCACCGTACAAAACCGAAACCAGGAATTATCCAAACTCGCTGATGAAGAACGGGATTACCGCCGGATCGACACCTCGCTGAGTTCTCAATCGAGACAATATAACCAGAAAATCGCGGAACAGCAACGGCAGATCAAAAACGCCCAGGATCAGATCCAGCGTATCATTGCCGAAGAAGCCCGGCGCAGCCAGACTACCCAGCGGTCGGCGGCCGAAGAGGAGGCGTTCGTGGCGCTTACCGGACGATTCGATCAAAACAAGGGCAAGCTCCCCTATCCGGTCAGCGGCGGAGTGGTCATCGAAAAATTCGGTACGCACAAAGATCCGAAAAATCCGAATGTGACCGTCAATCAAAAAGGGGTAAAGCTGGCTGCCGAACGGGGAGCCCATGTACGGGCCGTTTTCGAGGGAGTGGTAAACAACATTATGCTGCTTCCCGGACTGGGTAATACCATCATCATCGAACACGGTAGTTATTACACCACCTATACCAATCTGGAAACCGTAGCCGTGAAAAAAGGCGATAAAGTTTCGACCAATCAGATGCTCGGTAAAATCTACTCCGGAGATGATGCGGCCAGCCATATCCTGCAATTCAGTATTGCTGACGCAACGAAAGGTACACCTGTATTTGTTAATCCGGAATTATGGATCAAGCGATAATCTCATGCACGTATGGCTATTCATTGTTACACGGAAGCGTGTAGCCTGAAATTCAAAAACCGGCGGTTCATTAACCGGTGGATCAGGGAAACGATCCTCAATGAAAGACGCAAACCCGGCGACATTGCTGTCATTTTCTGTTCGGACGAATACTTGCTGAGCATGAACCGGGAACACCTGAACCACGATTACTACACCGATATCATTACCTTCGATTACGTCGAGGGAGACCGGGTGTCCGGAGACCTGTTCATCAGCGTGGATACGGTCCGGGATAACGCCGAAAAATATCACGTGGATTTCCTCCACGAACTGCATCGGGTGATTATCCACGGTGTCCTCCATTTGTGCGGCTACCAGGACAAATCGCCGAAACAGGCAAAACAAATGAGAGAAAAAGAGGATTTTTACCTGAACCTTCTCTCCGTCTAAAGAGCGCAGCTTGGCTTTCAATACCCTTTTTCGCATGTTCACCAGAAAAGATATAGAAATCATGGCTCCGGTGGGTTCTTACGAATCCCTGATGGGGGCCATACAAGGCGGGGCGGACTCCATTTACTTCGGCGTGGAACGGCTCAATATGCGCTCGGTTTCATCTGCTAATTTCACGTTGGAAGACCTGGCCAAAATCGTCACGATATGCCGGGAAAACGGTCTGAAAAGCTACCTGACCGTCAATACCATCCTCTATGATGAGGACCTTCCGCATATGCGTGAAATCCTCGACCGGGCCAAAGCGGAAAACATCACGGCAGTGATCGCTTCCGATCAGGCCGCTATTTTTTATGCCCGGTCCATCGGCCTGGAGGTCCACATCTCCACCCAACTGAACGTTTCAAACATCGAAACGCTGGCATTCTACACCCAATTCGCCGATGTCGTGGTGTTGGCCAGGGAGTTGAACCTGTCGCAGGTGTCGGCGATACACCGGCAGATTACCGAACGCGATATCCGGGGGCCGCGCGGCGAGCGGATCAAAATCGAAATGTTTGCCCACGGAGCCTTATGCATGGCTGTCTCCGGAAAATGCTACCTGAGCCTGCACGATACGGCCCATTCAGCCAACCGGGGTTCCTGCCGGCAGGTGTGCCGCAGAAGCTACGAGGTACGGGATAAGGAAACCGGAACCCAGCTCGAAGTCGAAAACCCGTATATCATGTCCCCGAAAGACCTCTGCACGATCGATTTTCTGGACGAAATGATCGAGGCCGGGGTACGGGTATTAAAAATCGAGGGACGCGCCCGTTCGGCCGAATATGTAAAGCGGGTGTGCGAATGTTATAACGAGGCGGTCGATGCGATCGCGGCCGGTACGTTTACTCCGGAAAAAGGCGCGGCCTGGAAAAACAGGCTCGCCGAGGTGTTTAACCGGGGATTCTGGGGTGGTTACTACCTGGGGCAGCCATTAGGCCAATGGAGCCGTAATTACGGCTCGTCAGCCACCAAACGGAAGGTGTACGTAGGAAAGGTAACGAACTATTTCGCCAGACTCGGAGTAGCGGAAATCCTGATCGAAGCCACTCCCCTTCTCACCGGCGAAGAAGTACTGATCCTGGGTGAAACTACCGGTGTACAGGAATTTACGACCGAAGATATCCGGGTGGAACTTCAACCGGTAGAAACGGCTGTACAGGGCGTTCGCTGTTCCCTGAAAACTCCAGATAAGGTGCGCCGGAACGATAAGTTGTACAAATTAATCGATGCGGAATGAAAATAACCGCATACAGATCATCTTTTATTCTTTATCCGTACCAAATAAAACCAAAAACCCCGCTGTGAATTGTTAACAATTGTCAACAATAATTCACAGCGACGTTTCTATTCTTTTAAATCAATCTATTACTGGAGGTTGAATAACGGAAGATCGACAACGGCATAAGCATAAATCATCGCCCCTATCGCTATAACCGCTACCACAACCGCCAGAATGAGGATAATATCGCCTTTTTTGCCCTCCTCGCTGTCTGCAGCCACAGCAGTTCTGTTCGCAACCCCGGAGTTCGGTTTAATGACTTTTTTCGGAACTTTATTCACTTCCTTTATCTCGGTCATATGGGTATGTACAGTCTTGGGAGCTTCCCTTTTTTCCTGACGTTCCCGGATCAGGTCGTTTAAGGTTTTCGGGCTGTCCACCGTATCGGCCAGGATCTGCGGTTCGGGTGTCCTGACGGGTTCCGCAGCACGGACAGGTTGCTGGAGGGGAGGTTGTTCTGGTTGAACGTGACGTACCGGAAGTGGCGCTGCCGGTTCGGGTTGTACCCGCCGGACGGGCTGCTCCGCTACCGGTCTTTCCGGTATCGTACTGCTTATCGGGGATGGAACAACCACCGATGGTCCTGGTTCGATAACCGTTACCGGCGACTGAGCCGCGGGTTGTTCCGGTTGAACCGTACGCACAAGCGGCTGGATCACCGGATTTACGGGTTCCTGTACCGGATGCTCTACGGCCGGTGGTATTTCAGTACGGGAAATGATCTCCGGTTGATCCAGAACAACGGCTTCCGGATCCAATAGAACCGTCTCTTCCGGCTGTGGAACGATCACCTCCTGAACTACCGTTTGGCGCGGAGCAGGCCGTGGATTCATATCGGCCGCATCCAGAAATAAAAGTCCGTTCTGATCCCGCTTCAACGACCCGAGCGGTGAGAGCAAATAAGCCCCTTTCACATCCACCGTATCCTTCACGTTTTCCACGTATTTACTGATGATTCCCTCCACCTCGGTGGAAGAAGCCCCGTAAATCTGCCTGACTTTTTCGCTCAGCACCCCGTCGTCTTTATTGAGAAACGGAGCAAAAACTACTTCTCCGCCCTCTTTTTTCAGGAAAGCACCCAATTCGGGTATCACTAAGCGGCGGTGTTGCTGCAGGTAGTCGGTGATGATCGATTTAAGCATGGCTCTTCAATTTTATTTCAACACAAAAATACGCTTTTTTGGATAACTCCAATGGGTACTAAATTATTGTTTGGTCTGGTTTATCCTGTTTTTAAGCGATTTAATTTTACCGAAGATAAAGAACTCCAATTCTAAACAAGGGGCTGCAGCCCTATCCGTTCATGGTTTCGATCCGGCGGGCAACCCGCTCCATCAGCCATTTGGGCGTGGATGTTGCGCCGCAGACGCCCACACAATCGGCTCCGGCAAACCATTCTGCTTGGATTTCGGTTTCATCTTCCACCATATAACTGTGGGGATTGGATTCGATACAAGCCTGAAATAGGGCTTTACCGTTGGAACTTTTTTTGCCGCACACGAAGAGAATCACATCGTGCGCCCGTGAGAATTCGCGCAGATGCGGATCCCGGTTGGAAACACTGCGGCAAATCGAATCGTGTACAAATACCTTTCCGGGATCGTGAGCGCGGCGCAAAACTTCCTCTTTCAGCTCCTGAAAAACACGGAGACTCTGAGTGGTTTGAGAGAGCAGGTATACCGGTCTGGAAAAATCGACCGACTGCAGATCGGCCACGCAGTCCACAATCACCACATTTCCATCAGTCTGTCCGGCCAGTCCTGCCACTTCGGTATGGCCTTTTTTTCCCAGGATCACTACCTGCCCTCCCTGTGAGAGCATCGTCTGCCAGGCTTTTTTCACCCGCTTCTGTAAGGTGGCTACCACCGGACAAGTCGCGTCGACCAGGGTAATACGATATTCTGCGGCCTTGCGGTAGGTTTCCGGCGGTTCACCGTGTGCCCGGATCAGTACCGTTTTCCCCTCCAACCGGGGTAAATCGGTGTGATTGACAGTACTCAGGCCGAGTTGTTCCAGCCGCGAGACCTCCAACCGGTTGTGTACGATATCCCCCAAGCAGAACACCTCTCCGGCAGAGAGGGTCTCTTCCGCTTTACGGATGGCGTTCACCACCCCGAAACAAAAACCGGATTGCTCGTCGATCGCTACTTTCATACCCGTTATTCTTCCGTCAGGTGGCGTATTTTCTCCTCGACCCAGGCTATTTGCTCTTCGATGCTCATCCGGCTGTTGTCCAGGGTAAGAGCATCCGGAGCCTTTTTCAAAGGACTTACCGCCCGGGTAGTGTCCGCCAGGTCACGCTTGCGGATGTTTTCCATGATTTCTTCGAGCGATACTTTCTGCTTTTTATCCAGCAGTTCCTTATACCGCCTCATAGCCCGCACTTCCGGATCGGCGGTCATGAATATTTTGAGTTCGGCCTGCGGAAAAACCACCGTACCGATATCCCGACCGTCCATAACGATTCCCTTAGCCGCCCCCATCTGCTGCTGCAGGAGCACGAGCTGCTCACGGACTTCGGGAAGCTGGCTCACGGCGCTGACCTGGTCGCTGACCTCGATACTGCGGATCTGCTGTTCGACATTTTCCCCGTTCAGCCAAAGTTCATTGCTGCCGGTTTGAGGATTAAGTATGAATTCCATGCGCACATCGGGTAATCCGACAATCAGGCCCGGTACATCGATTGTTCCATCCGATTCGATAAAACCGCTCCGCATGGCGTACAAAGTGACCGCCCGATACATCGCACCCGTATCAACATAGGCATACCCTAATTTCTCCGCGATTTTACGCGCGAAAGAACTTTTGCCGCTCGACGAGGTTCCGTCGATCGCTATACTGATTTTTTTCATCTGCTCTTCTAAAACTTACGATCCATGTATAATCCGTTCGACCGGAATATTCACTACCAGGCTAATAATGGCAATAGCGCCCAACACCACGATCAAAGCGCCCGAAATCCGGTTCAGGTAAAGCATGTGCCTGGGCCGGAATCCCTTGCGCAGGAAACTAACCCCGAGGGTAAGCATAAACCACCAGAACGAGGCCCCGCAAAACACGCCTGTGATCAGCGCGGCAGCCTTGAAATAGGGAACTCCTCCTTCCGTGCTGATTCCCAGAGAGGCGAACAGGGCCATAAACATGATAATGAAAGCCGGGTTGGTTAATGTAATTCCGAACACAGAAAGGTAATCACTCCACAGGCTTCCCTTTCCCGCCCGGTTGCGGCGGATCTGTACCACCGGATTTTTCAGGAAAATGTTGACCCCGACAATAATGACGATGATCCCTCCCACTACTTTCAGGATGTCGATATGACGCTGCACAAAGGCCATCACCACCGAAAGGAAAAACGCGGCCACCGTCGCGAAGACCGTATCGGCCGAGGCGGCTCCCAGTCCGGAAAAAAAACCGGAACGGCGGCTGCGGCACAACGTGCGCTGTACGCAGATCACCCCCACCGGCCCTAACGGGATCGAAGCGACAAAGCCGATCATCACGCCTGTCAATAAAAAAGTGAGCCATTCCATACACCCGAAAGTAAAGTACAAAGTTACGAAATAGAATCCGGTTTAAGAAAATAACGCCTATCTTTAGTCCGTTATTTTTACATCATGAAAAAAAGGATATTCCTCTCTCTGTTATCGTTGATTCTCTTGGTTTTACCCTGGATGGGATGGCCGGGCTACACCCTGTTTGCCGCCTTTGTTCCACTGTTTGTTTTGCAGGATGAAATCGCCGGAAAACGGAACCGCAAAGGCAAACCGGTTCGGATATTCCCGTATGTGGCCGGAACGTTTTTGCTTTGGAGCGCTTTATCGGTCTGGTGGGTAAGCAACTCGATCCTTTTTTCATCCGGCAGCCTGTCGATGGCTGTGTTGGTCGGGATGGCCTGCGTTGGGGTTACCTCATTTGTGACCATCGTACCCTTCATGGTGTATCATTATTTCCGCACACGCGCAAAAAAAGCGCTGGCTTATGCGATACTGATCTCAGCCTGGGTGGGGTATGAATTTATTTTCCTGCACGGGGAAATCACCTTTCCGTGGCTGATCCTGGGGAACGGGTTTGCCAATAGCATTAAAGCCGTGCAATGGTACGAATATACCGGGGTACTGGGCGGTTCCTTGTGGGTCTTTGCAGGCAATATAGCGATTTATGAAGCCGTTGTTTTAGGGTGTAAACGTAAATCCTGCCGGGTGTATGTGCGGCCGGCTTTGTGGATACTCGGGCCGATTCTCTTTTCATATATCCTTTACATCCGCTACAAAGAGGATCCTAACCCGATCCGGGTACAGGTGATCCAGCCTAATTTCGATCCTTACGAAAAATTTGAAGCGCTTTCCTTCCGGGAGCAAACCGAGATCATCTTACAACTGGCCATGCAGGCTCCGCCGACAGTCGATTATTTTGTGGCTCCGGAGACAGCGATCGATGAACGGCTTCAGGAAGGCGTTCTTTCCGAAAACAGCTACGTCCAGCTGATGCGCCTGTTTCTGGAAAAACGGTACCCCCAGGCAAAAATGGTCATCGGAGCGACCACAACGCGTTTTTATTATGATGAAACCGAGGTTCCGTATACGGCCCGTACACACGAAAGCATCGACTTCTGGTACGATAATTTCAATACGGCATTACAGATCGATACCACCCGTTCGGTGGGCGTTTATCATAAATCTAGGCTGGTGGCCGGTGCGGAAATGGTTCCGTATGCCCGCCTGTTTCCTTTTTTAATCAAACTGTCTGTCGACCTGGGGGGAACCAGCGGTTTGCTCGGAGTGGACGAACGACGCAGTACATTTACCGCTGAAAACGGAACGTCGATTGGTGTCCCGATCTGCTGGGAAGCTGTTTTCGGAGAGTATACCACCGGATTCATACAGGAAGGAGCACAGGCCCTCTTTATTATCAGCAACGACGCCTGGTGGGGGAACACGGCCGGGCACCGGCAGCTCTTCGCCTTTTCCCGCCTGCGTGCCATAGAGACCCGCCGTTCCATTGCCCGCAGCGCCAATACCGGAATATCCGGAACCATCAACCAACGAGGCGATGTAATTTCCCGTTCGAAATGGGACGAGCGCATTTCACTGAACGGAACCATCAACCTGAACGACAAGCTAACGGTTTATGTCCGTTTCGGGGATATGATAGGAAGAATCTGCCTGCTGGTATTCGGCTTATGCGTTTTGTATTATATCGCTTACCGGAGAAAACAAAAGGATTTACTGATCGACTGATCCTCTGTCTGCTTTCACTTTATTTTTCTAATACCAACAAGAATAAAAAAAAGCTGTTAATAATTCCCTGGGGAAGTTATTAACAGCTAGTATTTTTGTGGTTTAATTTTACAAAAAAATAAACTAATTCTTAATCATTAATAATCTTATTCCAAGTTAATTACCACATATTCGGAACGGGTTCCGATCCGGAATTTTCCACCCCAGATACCAATCCCTGAACTGACATACACGTGCGTATCCCCCTTCTTTTTGTATCCGTGCGCCACTTCATATATCGATTTTGTGATCAGGGAAATCGGCCATACCTGACCGTAATGGGTATGACCGAAAATCTGCAGCGTTACGCCGTTTTGTTCCGCCTGTTCCAGGTTATAGGGTTGATGATCCAGCAGTATTACCGGTTTACTTCGATCCAGTCCGTGCACCAATTCCGCTATGTCCCGGCGTTTGCCGTTAGACCGGTCGTCCCGGCCCACCACATATAAATTATCGTCCACCAGAACCGACTGGTCCCGCAGTACGGTGACTCCCGCGTCATTCAGAAAGGCCAGGGCATCCGTTAATCCGCCGATATATTCATGGTTTCCCGCTACGGCATACACCCCATACCGGGATCGTATCCGACGGAATTCTTCGGCCATATGCTGCTCAATCAGCGGGCGCACCTTGTTGTCCGTAATGTCTCCGGCAATCAGGATGATATCCGGGTTTTCGGCGTTGATCAGGTCCACCCACCGGGAGAATTCTTTTCTTCCTATCGTGTAGCCTAAATGTATATCGCTCAGGGCTACAATTTTTACAGGCTTTTGCAGGGAAACAGTTGCCGGTACTTCGAGGTTTAATTCTACGCGGTCTTTGTTTTGGTATACCAAATATCCCGCTGTGAAAATAACCGTCATTAATCCTGCCACTATACCCAGTCCTGTCCAACTCTGGAACATAAACTGCTTTACCGGCAGTAAATGGGTGAGCCGAATCAGATCGAGTACCAGGAAAAAGCGCCAGCAGGTAAAGCATGATGAAGAACCAGGAACTACCGAGCGTGTAGAGGAACGATGTCAGCGCGGACGGTAATTTTCCGGCGGTGAGGATCGCGATGAACATGGAAGATACCGCCAGGACGGCAAAAGCGACCAATAACGGGCGTAAAACAGTACCGGCCGGGATCATATGCCACAGACGGAAGAAGACGTAAAAATTGGCGCCTAAAATCACCGCCAGCATCACTAAGATCATAAATCGCATTTGATTTTATATTTAAGTAACTACCCTTACAGACGAAAAGAAACGGGATAAATTTTATGGAACCGGAAATAAGGTAAAATAACTCCAAGTTTCATGCAAATCCTGGTTATTTACCTTTATCCACAACACGCATAACAAAGCATGACATTTATTTCCCATAAAAATACGTATTCAAATCTTTTGTCATAACTTCTCATGATCAGATAAATAAATACTTTTTGGTAATGACATATATCTTTCTTAAATTACAACACTTCCCTTTAACGGAATTAACTAATTCAAACAAAAATGTTGCCTATGAAACACATTTTATCACTGAATGGAATTCTACTGTACTTGCTCACCGTCTTATTTACCGCATGCACCTGGGAACCGGACAGCTATTCCCGTACGCCAGACCATTTACTGGACCGGAGGCTCACCCTGGAACAGGCCAGGCTTATTTTTGAACAGGAAAACGAGCTTCTTTCTCCACGCCCTATCACCCGATCGCCGGAAGAACGGCAGGCCGAACTATTTCTACCGGAGAGATATACACCGGACTAGGATCGGACGGACACAGTTCCTGGGTGCGGGTTCCGTTACAGTCGGAAAACCGCCTTCAAATCGCCTATTTCGGGAACCTATCCAGCCAGCAAATGGACGCCCGGCCGGTTGAGCAGGAACTTCAGATCGTCAAGAATCTGGAGATGGATCATTCGATCCCCACGCTCAAAACCACCCTTCCGCTCGCTGGCGATACCGGTCACAAAGATCGGACGGTGGTGGAATTCTACCACTCGCTGGAGGGCCGCCTGCTGGCTATGCAGTGGATCCATCAGGGAAGTGTATATCTCCATACCTGGAGCGGAGACGATGCGGCTTCCTTTATGCTGAACGGCCGCTCGATTTACGCCATACTCGACGGGTACGGAGTGATCGATCGAGGCATTACCACGCTCTTTCAAATCAGCGGTGACTGCGCAGGTGTAACCAGTCAAATGGTTTTCTGTACTAACTGCTATATGTTTTACTGGAAAGGCGAGGATCATGCGAAGACCTGTATAGAAGTGGCGGAAACGTATTATTGCCGAAAATGCGACGTTAGCCACGACGGCTATCACCGGTGTGTAATTAATTATTGTTACCTCTGTCTGTATAACTATACCGGATATGAGCATAACTGCCCGACAACCGTATGTTACATCTGCCGGAACACCTATGTAGGTCACCCTTTTAACCACCATTGTCCGGGAACATTCTGCGTCATCTGCCGCAAAGCGCCATGCGAAGGTCCCTGCCCTACGTGTCGGGAACTGCACTGCACCAAAGAGCATGCAGACCTGCCGGAATGGAAACCCGGCTGGAATTTCCCCTGCAACGACCTGGCAAAACATAAAGCTAACCCGCTCGTTAAAATGGAAATTGCACCCTCCGGCGGCTGGAATTTTCTGGGCGGAACCTGGGGGAATACCCGGAAAGACAAAAAAGGAAACACACGATTTCATCATGGTATAGATTTGGCTGGGTTGGTCGGCACCCCTGTTTATGCTATGTTTGACGGTTATCGGCGATAGATACATTGTAGAACAACCAGAAAGGGACTCGGACGGTAATTATCCAAAGACATATAAAGGTGACGAGAATGATGCTGGAAACAGAATTTATATAAATTCCGTCATTGCGGGACAATCCGTGGTGTTTGGCTATTGGCATTTAAATGCCGACACACCTGTTGCCATTAATCCACGAACTTCCGATTTACGTCCATTTCAACCAGGGGATACAGTTAAATCCGGAGAGATCATCGGATATGTAGGCAAGACGGGAAATGCTTATAATACAATCCCTCATCTGCATTTATACTGTGAGGTAAATGGTAAAGAAATTGATCCGGCAGTTTATTTGAATGCCACCATTAACAAGACTTTACTAAAAATAATTACTCCGTGTGATAAATAATTTTCAAAATTTGATGCTATGAAAAAGATTCTAAAAATGCAAATTCTCATTGTCTCCTTAATATTTCCTGTTCTGGGATATTCTCAATCTGAGAACATTATATTCGATGTGAATCTTCTAAATTTAGATGATTCCTATACAAAAAATCAAGTGGTAACAATTTGGGGAGAACCCGATATCTACCACCAACATGAATCAGAATTCGGACTGGATGAGAGATACTATTATGGAGATAATTGTTTTAAATTCAATAAAGGTATAATGAATTACTTCTATATTAATGATAAGCGGTTTTCCATATTTAACACCCACATTCCAGGGGGTATTAAAGTTGGGGATCCCATTTCTGTTTTTAATCAACTTTCTTTCGGGAAATTGCATTTTAAAGGTACAGCCGGGGAATTCTATTTTCAGATCGGTGAAGCGGATGATGTAATCCGGGTCAGAGCCGATGATCAGAATATAATTACAAAACTGATATTTACGGTCTCCATTTAAATTTAAGAAATTTTGCTTTACCACTGTATCGCGCGGTTCAGGCGGATAATATGATCTGCCTAACTGTTTCAACACTGCTGAATTAGAATTTACAATCGAAGCTTATGAAGAAAATTTTTAGCATATTTTATTTTATGGTGGGGTTATGCTTACCCAATCAAAGTTTTCCACAACTTTCTCCACCCTTAGGTGATATACTATTCGATGTATCTTTTATCCATTTGGACAGTTGTTACACCAAGGCCCAAATTCTGGCTCTGTGGGGAGAACCCCGTACCTATCACCAACATGAATCCGAATTCGGTTTAGACGAAAGCTACTATTATGGCAAAAATGGATTCGAATTTAATAAGGGATATATGACCCTCTTTTCTCTTGCGGATCAAATGTTTTCCATTTTTAATAATCATATTCCCGGTGGGATAAAAGTCGGGGATCCTGTTACACAATTCAATCAGTTAATCTTTGGTAAACTGCATTTTAAGGGTAAAGCCGGAGAGTTTTATTTTCAAATAGGCGATGCGGATGATGTGATCCAAATCATTGCGGATGAAAATAACCTCATAATTGAAATTTATTATATTTTACATGTCTAAACTTTCAGTCAAAGTTGGAGATTTCGTCCTCCCCCAGTTTATTTTTTATGGAATAATTTATCGTCTTATGAATCCATTCGCTATGATTTATGATACAGACTTCTCGTTAAGGTGGTACATTTATAATTAATTTCAGAAAAAAAATGAATGTTTTCGGACCTTTTTTGCTGTATACTTTATTGTTACCGAAAGTGGGATTTTCCACAATGGAAGAGGTGCTCTTCGATATTGCTCATTTAAATATCGATAACTCTTATACAAAATCTGAAATTGTAGCTTTATGGGGAGAACCCGATGTTTATCACCAACATCAATCTGAATTCGGATTGGATGAGAGTTATTACTATAAGGGAAATAACATTACCTTCAACAAAGGACTGCTTACCTTTTTTTATGTGGAAGACCGGCGGTTCCCTATATTTACTTCGTATGTTCCGGGAGGGATTAAAGTAGGAGATCCTGTTACCGTTTTCAATCAGTTAAGTTTTGGAAAGCTGCATTTTAGAGGAATAGCCGGGGAATTCTATTTTCAGATCGGTGAAGCGGATGATGCTATCAAAGTCAGAGCCGACGAACAGAATAAAATTACCAGCCTGATATATAGAGTTTCTGTTTAATCGATCAATTGCTCGCAACAATTCTTAACACCGTTAAAGCGGAAACATTATACGCCTTAACCGCATTTATTTCAACCGAATCCTGAACGCATCGGATTTATACCAATAAACCTCCGCTACATTCCCTATGAATGGTAAACACCGGCAGACTCCCTGTTTTTCTGCCGGGTATTTCGGAATTGTCCGGCAAGCGGGAATTAACGCGATAATTCGAGCATGCGGAGAATCGATTTTTCCGCCCGCAGCCGCAACCCTTCCTCCACCTCGATCTGTGGAAGCTCGTATTTGAGCGTTAGATAGAGTTTTTTGAGCGAAATAAGTTTCATGAAGGCACAGTCATTACATCCGCACATCGAGTCCAAAGGAGGCGCTGCTATGAAGTTCTTACCCGGCATCGATTTTCGCATCTGATGCAGAATCCCCGACTCGGTCGCCACAATATATGTATCCGCATCATCGGTCCGGGCAAAGTTCAGAATGCCGGCCGTAGACCCGACATAATCCGCCACCAGCTGAATCGACTTCTTACACTCCGGATGCACCAGCACCCTGGCCGACGGATACTCGTTCTTCAATTCCAGGATACGCTCCAGCGAAAACTCCTCATGGACATGACAGGCCCCGTCCCAGATCAGCATATTCTCTCGCCCGGTCACTTGCCTGATGTAGTTCCCCAGGTTCCGGTCCGGCCCGAAAATAATCGGACGGTCCAAAGGAATGCTGTTGACCACCTGCACCGCATTGCTCGATGTACAGACGATATCGGTCAAAGCCTTAATGGGAGCGCTGGTATTGACATAACTGACGACCGTATACCCGGGATGGGCCGCGATAAAAGCCGAAAAATCCTCCGGCTTGCAGGAGTCCGCCAGCGAACAGCCCGCGTTCAAATCCGGGATCAGGACTTTTTTCTGCGGAGAAAGGATTTTGGCCGTCTCGCCCATAAAATGCACCCCGGCAAAGACAATGATTTCCGCATCCGTCTCGGCAGCCTTCTGTGAGAGCGCCAGGCTGTCCCCCACGAAATCCGCTACATCCTGCACCTCAGGGACCATGTAGTAATGCGCCAGGATCACCGCATTCTTTTCGGTTTTCAACCGCGATATTTCTTCTGCCAGATTCAAAGACGAATCGATCTGTTCGTTGATGAACCCGTTTATCAACACTTCGTTTTTTATATTATTATTCATTCTTTATTTAAATTTAATAAACATAAGAATAAAAATAGCTGTTCATTGCGTGGAAAACTTGTTTATTTTCCATTTGCAAAATTGGTTATTAAAGTTCTAAAAACAACTTTTCAACACCTCTATTTTTGATTATTTCTTTTGTGTTACGTACTTTATAAATTTTCTTAACAAGTATTCATTTTTTTGTCCACATTCGTTTTTCCGTTTTTCGATCTGAATAAGGCGGGTCAAAACTGTTGATCATTTTTCTGTCGTTTTTCATCGTTTGTGTTTGGAACTTTTCCTCCGTACCGGGCTTATTCATTTCCTTTGAATTTCCAAATTCCGTACCCGGAAATTTGTTGAATTCAATTGACAACTTATTTTCAATTTCTCATCCTTTTGTAGGGTTGATTCCGATTACTTATTAACGGTTATTAACAAATGCAGGAATCTGTTATTATTGTTCTTGGTAAGCGGTTGATAATAAGTTTTTTACTGCAGGGTGGTACTTTTGATAGTTATCGGTTTTCACTGGGTTCCGCAGTGGGCGGAATGGTTGGTAAAGGATTATCAAAAACGGCATTTGTATCCCGGCCTCGATGCTTTTTATTTCCGGAGATTGACGACCTTGTTGGCACAGGGTGGGCAGGGAAAAGAGTGAACGGCTGAGACGGAACCTCCGGATCCGGAGTAAAGTTTATCCCGGAGTTTTATACATTTGCAGGGGATAGTTTCTCTGGTCACAGGCAGAAACGTTAACACCTAATTAAAATGACTTATCAAGAGGCCATCGATTTTCTGTTCACATCCCTGCCGGTGTTCCAGCGGGTGGGTGGGAGCGCTTATAAAGCTAACCTGGACAGTACTAACCGGTTGGATGCTTATTTTGGCCATCCGCATCGGAAATTCCATACGATCCACGTAGCCGGAACAAACGGCAAAGGTTCCACCAGTCATATGCTGGCCGCTATCCTGCAAACCGCCGGATACAGAACCGGGCTATATACTTCCCCTCATCTATTGGATTTCCGGGAGCGAATTAAAATAAACGGAGAGATGATTCCGGAACAGGATGTGGTTGATTTCGTGGATCACCATCACTCTGTGATACAGGAGATCCAACCCTCTTTTTTTGAGATGTCGGTGGCCATGGCCTTGGATCATTTTGCCCGCGAACGAGTGGATGTGGCCGTGATCGAAGTGGGGATGGGCGGCCGTCTGGATTCGACCAATATCATCACGCCTTTACTCAGTATCATTACCAATATTAGTCACGACCACGGTCAGTTTCTGGGTGATACGCTGGAGAAGATTGCCCGTGAGAAAGGCGGGATCATAAAAGAGAACATTCCGGTCGTGATAGGGGAAAGCCAGCCTGAAACCCGGTGGATTTTTCAGCGGTTAGCGGAACAACATCATTCCCTGATCTTTTTCGCCGATTCCATGTATACCACCGGGAAAATCAGGGAGGATATTAGTGGACAAATTATTGTATTAGAAGATACAAAAAATAAAACTTCAAAGGAATATCACCTGGATTTATCCGGAATCTATCAGCAGAATAATCTCAAAACCGTACTGGCTTCCATAGATGTACTTGTGCGGCAGGGGGTGCTGGTCATTCCGGAAAATGCCGTTCGGAAAGGGATCAGCCAGGCTTCCCGGTTAACCGGTCTGCACGGCAGGTGGCAGGTCCTATCGGAAAATCCCCTGATCGTGGCCGATACTGGTCACAACGAAGCAGGTATCCGGCAGATCATGAACCAGATTGGCCATACTCCGTTTAATAAGCTATACCTGATTTTCGGGGTGGTGAACGATAAAGAATTGGATAAAATCTGGCCATTGTTACCTCGTCAGGCCTATTATATATTTACACAGGCCCGTATCGAACGTGCGCTCGATGCCTGCCAATTAGGCCGGCAGGCCGCAGAACGGGGGTTTACAGGTGAAATTATTTCAGACATTTCGTCCGCAGTCTCTAAAGCCAAAGAATTGGCCGGTGAGAACGATATGATATTTATCGGCGGAAGTACTTTTACGGTGGCCGAGGCTTTACCTTTATTCCCAATAAAATAAAACTTATGTTTACGCTCAGGGGCGCGTAACTTGTAGTTCTCATCCTATGAACGGAAATTTATATGTCCAATATTTTAAAGTAATATATATTACAATATACGCGTTGTTTTTGAATTTGCATGGAAATTTACTGATAGTGCCCGATTATTTCGTATTTTTGTTTTTTTCCATAAATAAGAGTCATATAATAACTGATAATAAACGCCATGAGTGACGTAAACGAAACGGTTGCGGCCAACGACAAACCGTTGAATTTCCTGGAAGAGATCATTGAAAAAGATATAGCCGGAGGACTCGCCCGTATTCAAACCCGTTTTCCACCTGAACCGAACGGATACCTTCATATCGGTCATGCCAAAGCCATCAGTGTGGATTTTGGGCTGGCCAGAAAATATAGCGGGCAGTGTAACCTGCGCTTCGACGACACGAATCCGGTGAAGGAAGATGTGGAATACGTCGATTCGATTAAAGATGATATCCGCTGGCTCGGTTTCGAGTGGGCGGGTGAATATTACGCTTCCGACTATTTCGAACAACTTTACGACTGGGCAGTTGAGCTGATTAAAAAGGGGAAGGCTTATGTTGACGACCAGTCGCAGGAGGAAATCCGGGTAAACCGGGGCACGGTAACCACTTCGGGAACCGACAGCCCGTGGCGGAACCGCAGCGTGGAAGAAAACTTCGATCTGTTTGCCCGTATGCGTGCCGGGGAATTTCCCGACGGGGCACGGGTTCTTCGGGCGAAGATCGATATGGCGCATCCGAATATGATGATGCGCGACCCGTTGATGTACCGTATTCTGCATGCCCATCACCATCGTACCGGCGATCGATGGTGCATCTATCCGATGTACGATTACGCCCACGGACAGTCGGATTCGATCGAGCAAGTCACCCATTCGATGTGTACCCTGGAATTCGATATTCACCGTCCGCTATACGACTGGTTCATCCGGGAACTGGATATTTTTCCGAGTCATCAGTACGAATTCGCTCGTTTGAACCTTACGTATACTTTAATGAGTAAGCGTAAATTGTTACAATTGGTACAGGAAGGAGTTGTTTCGGGGTGGGATGATCCCCGGATGCCTACAATTGTTGGAATCCGGCGCCGTGGATACACCGCGGTAGGACTGCTTAATTTTGTGGAGCGGGTGGGGGTAGCCAAACGGGATAATCTAATCGATCTGGGCCTGTTGGAATATTCAGTCCGGGAAGACCTCAATCAAAAAGCGTTGCGTCGTATGGCTGTGATCGATCCTTTGAAAGTGGTCATTACCAATTATCCGGCGGGTGGACAGGAAGTTATCCGCGCGGTAAATAATCCCGAAGATCCGGAAGCCGGAACACGGGAAGTGGTGTTTACCCCGGAACTTTATATTGAACGCAGCGATTTTATGGAGGAACCGCCGAAGAAGTATTTCCGGCTTTCTCCGGGCAAAGAAGTACGTTTGCGTTATGGTTACATTATCCGTTGCGACGAGGTAGTAAAGAATAGGGAGGGGGAGGTGGTTGAACTTCGCTGCAGCTACGACTCCGAATCGTCGTCAGGGGGTTCTTCGGATGGGCGCAAAGTGAAAGGGATCATTCATTGGGTATCGGCCATTCACGCGAAAAAAGCTGAAATCCGGCTCTTTGACCGCCTTTTTGTGAAAGAAGATATGGGGAGTATGGAAGAGGGGAAAGAATTTAAGGATTACCTGAATCCGGACTCCCTGAAGGTGGTAATCGGATACATTGAACCGGCGTTGGAGGAAGCCGGAGTGGGGGAGCAGTTCCAGTTTGAACGTATGGGATATTTCGTTAAGGACAAGGATTCTACGGCCCATAATCCCGTATTTAACCGTACGGTTACCCTGAAGGATTCATGGGCTAAAATGGCCTCTAATAGCCTTAAATAAACGTCAGATAGTCTTACAGAGCTTTATATCTCTTATATATCGGACAGCCGGACTTGCTCCGGCTGTATTTGTTTGGTTGATTCACTTGGATGATTCATTTCAGTGATCTTTGGTGAATTGTTGTGAATCAACTACTTTTGGTAATGTTTTCAAAGGGCGATGATATCTTTTGTTGATTTGTGGATAGGATTGCCTTGTTCGATCCATCGAGAGGAATGACGCTGGTTGAGGTCGGTTGTCAGGAATGACTTGCTTTCGTTATTTTATATGCCTGGCAGTCGGTGAATCATTGGCTCTAAAAATATCTGATCATGTGCTGTAAACAAATCCGGATGTTTATAAATTACTGGATAGGATTCATCTTTGGGGTGAACTGGAAATTACCCTGTATACAACAAAAAAGAGCGGTCAAAAATCATTTGACCGCTCTTTTGAGCTATTTTAGTTCCCATCCGAATATAAGGTATACTCTCCTTAACTAACAGATAAACTGTTGTTTACCGGAAAAATTGTGGATTTTGAACCCGCTGAGAATCTTTTATTTTCTAATTTCCGGCTGGTTGGTCGTGAATAATGAAAATTCTACTGCTTTTTATCGATTTGGTGATGCGCATCGCACAAAAATGTGGACCGCACATGCCGCAATAATCCGCGTCGCTGTTTTTGATCATTTCCCGGTGGAATTCCCTTACCCGGTCCGGATCCAGGGATAAATTGAATTGGTCCCGCCACTGGAATTCGAAACGCGCTTTACTCATTTGCAGATCACGGTTGATGGCTCCCGGATGTCCCTTTGCAATATCGGCAGCGTGAGCGGCCAGCTTAAAGGTGACCACGCCTTCCCGCACGTCGTCCTTATTAGGCAGCGCCAGGTGTTCTTTTGTGGTCACGTAGCACAGCATGGCTGTACCGTACCAGCCGATCATGGCTCCGCCGATGGCGGAAGTAATATGGTCGTATCCCGCGCCGATATCACTGACCAACGGGCCGAGTGTGTAAAAGGGAGCATCGTCGCAATACTGCTTCTGTAAATCCATATTTTCTTTAATCAGATGCATCGGTACGTGTCCGGGGCCTTCGATGATCACCTGAACATCGTGTTTTCGGCAGATCCGTGCCAATTCCCCCAATGTTTTGAGTTCGCCGAACTGGGCTTCGTCGTTGGCGTCGGCGAGGCTTCCCGGACGTAACCCGTCTCCCAGTGACGCGGCGATGTCGTATTTAGCCAGAATCTGGCAGATTTCTTCAAAATGGGTATAAATGAAGTTCTCCTGCCGGTTAATTTCCATCCATTTCCCCATGATCGATCCGCCCCGGGAGACAATTCCGGTCACGCGTTTCAGGGCGTAGGGGAGGTGTTCGCGGAGAATGCCGGCATGTATGGTGAAATAATCGACTCCCTGTTCGGCTTGTTCGATCAGGGTTTCTTTGAACACTTCCCAAGTCAGGTCTTCGATTTTACCGTTGACTTTTTCCAGGGTTTGATACATCGGTACGGTCCCGATGGGAACCGGAGAGTTCCGAAGAATGGCTTCGCGTGTCTCGTGGATGTCTTTTCCGGTAGAAAGATCCATCACGGTATCCGCTCCCCATTTAACGGCCCAGAGGGCTTTTTCGACCTCTTCTTCGATGTCGGACCCGAGCGCCGAATTGCCGATATTGGCGTTGATTTTCACCAGAAATTTGCTGCCGATGATCATCGGTTCGGCTTCCGGATGATTCGGGTTAGCGGGAAGAATGGCTCTCCCTGCGGCAATTTCTTGCCGAACGAATTCCGGCGTGATGTAATTTTTATCGTTTACTCCCTGGCTTTCGCGAATCGCTACATACTCCATTTCGGGGGTGATGATCCCGTTTTTGGCATACCAGCACTGTGTTTTTATTTCTCTGTCTTTTTTAAGGCGTTCTTCGATCCATTTTTTTCTGAATTTCGGCAGGCCGTTCCAGATATCGATCTCGTATGATTCATCGGCATATATTCCCGCGGTATCATAAAGTATCACCTTCTCCCCATTCTGAAGGTCGATTTCCTTCATTCCCACTTGAATCCCGTTACTACCGGGCAGGTAAATTCTCCTGGCGTTATCTTTGGCGTAATCAAAAAGTCTTTTTTTCATGTCTTTTTGTTCCACGTGGAACGTTATGTGGTTTATTTGCAGGTGTAGTATTTTGGTGATTAATTTGTTCCACGTGGAACAAATGGATTATCGTCCAAAATAAACCAGTAATACATTGATGTCTGCGGGTGAAACTCCTGGAATTCGGGAGGCTTGCCCTATGGTTTCAGGTCGGATTCTGGTTAATTTTTGGCGTGATTCGATCGAAAGCGAGGAGATTGTATTGAAATCAAATTCCGGATGGATACGGATGTTTTCCAGCCGCTGCAGTTTTTCTGCTATCTGCTTTTCGCGTTCGATGTATCCGCTGTATTTGATCCGAATTTCGGCTCCTTCTATTTGGTCTGGTGTGTAATTCCGGCTTTCTAAGAAAACAGAAAGTGCCGGAAAATATACCGCGGCTCCTTTAATCGTTACCCCGTTGCGCAGCATGATATCGATCAACTTGCGTTTTTGGGAGAGGGGGGGAGATTCGATTTTTTCGAGATACGGATTGATTTCTTCGGGCGAAATACTCGTTTTCTCTATAAAAGAAAGTAAAGTATCGATCTTTTCCTGCTTCTCCAGTGCCTTGCGGTATGGCTTTTCGGACGCCAATCCCATCCGGTAGGCAAGCGGCGTCAAACGCAAATCGGCATTGTCCTGCCGCAAAAGAATGCGGTATTCGGCGCGGGAGGTGAACATCCGGTAAGGCTCGTCCACGCCTTTGGTCACCAGGTCGTCGATGAGTACGCCGATGTAAGCCTGATCCCGGCGCAGCACCAACGGCGGGCGATCGGTAATCTTCAGGTGTGCGTTGGCCCCTGCGATCAATCCCTGGGCCCCGGCTTCTTCGTACCCGGTCGTGCCGTTGATCTGACCTACGAAATAGAGGTTCTGCACGAGCTTGGTTTCGAGGGTATGGTAAAGCTGTGTCGGCGGAAAATAATCGTACTCGATGGCGTAACCCGGCCGAAAAATCCGGATGTTCTCAAAGCCTTTGATCTGCTGAAGGGCTTCGACCTGTACCTGCCAGGGCAGGGAAGAGGAGAAGCCGTTCAGGTAGTATTCGTTCGTGTCACGGCCTTCCGGTTCCAGAAAAAGCTGGTGTTGATCCTTGTCGGCGAAGGTGCGGAGTTTGTCTTCGATGCTCGGACAGTACCGTGGACCGATTCCGCGAATCGTTCCGTTGAATAACGGGGAATCCGCAAATCCCCTGCGGAGCGTATCGTGCACCGGCAAGGAGGTGTAGACCAAATAACAGGGTAGCTGATTTTCAACCGGCTTAATGTCAGGATTATAGGAGAATTTCTCCGGCTGCTCATCCCCGTACTGGGGTTCGATCACGGAGAAATCGACCGTCCGTCCGTCAATCCGGGCGGGTGTTCCGGTTTTCATCCGGCCTACCTCGAAGCCGAGATCCCTGAGCTGTTCACTGAGTCCGTAAGAGGGCGGATCTCCGGCACGTCCTCCGGCGGCCTGTGCCCGTCCGACGTGCATCAGTCCGTTCAGGAACGTCCCGTTGGTCAGGATCACCGCCTGGGATCGGAACTCTACGCCGAGAGCGGTTTGTAATCCTTTAACTTCTTGGTTTTCAATGAGTAGTTGGACGGCGGAATCCTGCCAGATGGAGAGGTTCTCCGTATTTTCCAACTCCTGGCGCCACAGCAGCGAGAATTGTTGTTTGTCGCATTGGGCGCGGGGACTCCACATGGCCGCTCCCTTCGAGCGGTTAAGCATGCGGAACTGGATCGTCGAACGGTCGGTGATTTCGGCCATCCGTCCGCCCAGGGCGTCGATTTCCCGGACAATTTGTCCTTTAGCCACTCCTCCGACGGCCGGATTACAGGACATATTGGCGAACTTGGTCATATCCATCGTGATCAGCAGGGTCTGCGAACCCATCCGGGCTGCGGCGGCGGCCGCTTCACAGCCGGCGTGTCCGGCTCCCACCACGATGATGTCGTATTTAAATTTCATCTTATCATTCCCTCTGTTTAGGTCGTCGAACCGGTTATTTTTCCCGTCCAACCAATGCTTCGGCCATTTTTTTCAACGGTTCTTTCCGTGCCTCCTCCACGGGAATCTGATCGATTATGGCTGATGCCTCCCCGAAATACCGCTCTACATGCGCTTCTGTTTCTTTTCTAGCTCCGGTTTTATCGTATATGGCTTTGACGGCTTCTATCTTTTCCTCCCGCCCGATGGTGGTGGAGGCGAGCAGTTCGTGGAGCCGTTCTTTGTCTTCTCCCTGGGCCTGTTCAAGGGCTTTGATCAGCAGGAACGTTTTTTTGTTGCAGGCGATGTCGTCGCCGATATTTTTACCCCACACGGCCGTATCGCCGTACGTGTCCAACAGATCGTCCTGCAGCTGGAACGCAGTGCCGAGTTGCATGCCGGCCTGGTAGAGGCATTGCGCGGCGGCTGGGTCGGCGCCCCCGAGGATGGCCCCGATCTGCATCGCTCCGGCCATCAGAACGGCTGTTTTCAGCCCGATCATGCGGATGTATTCGTCCGGTGAGACGTCCAGCCGGCTCTCGAAGTCCATGTCGTATTGCTGGCCTTCGCATACCCCCATAAACGTGCGGTTGAGGATAGGCATGATCTGCGATAATTTTTCCGGGGCGGATTTTGCCGCCAGATCATAGGCATAGATCAGCATGGCGTCGCCGGAGAGGATCGCTACGTTCGGGTTCCATTTCACATGCACCGTATCCCGTCCGCGGCGCAGGGAAGAATTATCCATGATATCGTCGTGCAGGAGCGTGAAGTTATGGAACACTTCGATCCCCATAGCGGCAGGAAGTGCCTTTTGCAGGTCGTCCGAAAACAGCGCGCAGCACCCCAGCGTCAACAGCGGGCGGATGCGTTTACCCCCTGCCTGGAGCGTGTAGTGAATCGGTTCGTACAACAAGGCGGGTTCCGGAGGCAGGGAAAGCTTCCCTAGGGCGTGCTCCATCAACGCGGCAATATCTTTGAGCGAATTCATTGTTCCTAACAGTTTGTCGCAAAGATAGCCCGAAAAGTTCAATAAATAATGATTAAATTTGCAGAATAACCAGCCGGAATCCGTTGAAGCGGACCCCGGCGCTTCAATCGGAAAGGATTATGGAAAAGTTGGTCATAGGCATCGATATCGGTGGAACGAATACGGCTTTCGGGCTGGTTTGTCAGCAGGGGAAAATCTATGGCGAAGGAAGGCTCTCCACCCAACAGCATCCGGATGTGGATCGGTACCAGGAAGAATTATTCCTCGGCATCCAGCAACTGCTCCGGCAGGTGGAATTCGATTATCAAATTATCGGGGTAGGGATCGGAGCGCCGAACTCCAACTATTATAAAGGGACAATCGAATACCCGGCTAATTTACCGTGGCAGGGAGTTACGCCGTTCGTGGAGAAATTCAAGCGGTTTTTTCCGGCGGTTCCCGTACTTATGACCAATGATGCCAACGCGGCGGCTTTAGGCGAAAAAATCTATGGCGGAGCGAAAAATATGAGCAACTTTGTGGTCATCACCCTGGGCACCGGATTGGGAAGCGGCTTTGTGATCAACGGCGAACTGCTGCTCGGCCATTATGGATTTGCCGGGGAGCTGGGGCATGTGATCATTAACCATACCGGGCGGGTCTGCGGATGCGGCCGCAAGGGTTGTCTGGAGACCTACGTTTCGGCAACCGGGATCAAGCGGACGATTTTTAAACTGCTGGCCGATAAAATGGGACCGAGCGAGTTCCGGCATATTTCCTACCACGACCTGACAGCGGAGATGATTACCAACGCCGCGCTGAACGGTGATCCGCTGGCGATCGAGGCTTATGAATATACGGGTGAACAGCTGGGACGCGCCCTGGCTAACGCGGTGCTGATTACCGAGCCGGAGGCGATTTTCCTTTTCGGAGGCCTGGCCAAAGCCGGAGAGTATATCTTCGAGCCTACCAAGCGGTATATGGAGCAATACATGATGACCCAGTTTCGAAACAAGATCAGCATCCTGCCTTCCGGCGTAGAGGAGGGAAATGCCGCTATTTTAGGCGCGGCGGCACTCATCTGGAATCAGATGCTTTTTTCCGGATCGACGCTGGAACGAATGGAATAAATCTATTGGAACTTCCATCGTAAGGCCCAGTGTTTTAGTAATACCGGGCTTTTTATGATCCTCTGTAATAAAATCTTTTTAACTTTAATAGGCCGTCCGGATGATTCCGGCTTCGGTAAACCCATGGATTCAGTATGGAAAAAAAGACCCGTGTGGCTACCGTGGTAGTCACTTATAACCGTTGCGCTATCTTAAAGGATTGTCTGGAGGCGATTTTCAGGCAGTCACGGCCTACGGATTGCCTGATCGTGGTGGATAACCATTCTTCGGACAACACTTTTGACTATATCCACACCAGCGAGTTCTTGCGTGAGCCGACGGCAGTGGAATTTCCGGGCGGTGAGATCTATGAATCTGCTTTTTCGATCGGGCAGGAGAGGGTGATGATCCATTATATCCGGCTGAAAGAGAATTCCGGTGGAGCGGGAGGATTTTATACGGGCATTAAACATGCGGTGGAGCGGGGGTATGACTATGTGTGGATCATGGACGATGATGTGATCCCTGACAGGAATGCACTGGAAAAACTGGTAGATTTTGCGGTCAAAGAAGAAGAATTAGGATTTGTGTGCAGCAGTGTCTTCGGAAAAAACGGGAAAACCATGAATACTCCGGCTATTAATCCCAGGCCGGATGTGAACGGTTATCAGTACTGGAACGAGCGGCTGGACGAAGGTGTGGTCGGGGTGGAGAGCGCGACATTTGTCTCCGTTTTTATACCCGCTGTAAGTGTTCTAGAGACGGGTTTGCCGATTAAGGAATTTTTTATCTGGGGAGACGATACGGAATATACCCTGAGATTGTCCAGGTGGTATCCGTGCTATCTGGTCGGTGCAAGCCGAGTCGTTCATCTGCGTGAAACCGGCACGAGCCTCTCTTTTGTGGAAGAGAAAAATAAAAACCGGATCCGATTTTCCTTTTTTCTGTTCCGCAATACCCTCTATCTGGCCCGGAAAAAATACTTCGCTCACAAAAAGCTATTCCCTATGATGTGCTGGGTGCTCAAAAATTCACTGATTTGTTTGCTGATGCTGGATTTCTATAAGAGTTATATTGCGATGAAAGCGCTGCTTTCGTTTGCCTTTTTCAATCCGGAAATCGAGTATGTGGAAAGGAAATAAACCTTTCTTTTTGTTTACGATCCCAGGTAAAGCAGGTACATACCGATCAGTACAAAGCCCAGCAAGCCGGCTTTCAGCGCGATATTTTTTTTCATGAAACAGGACCGCTCCGGCGATAAACGGCACGATTACACCGCCTTTACGGATCGTCGAAACCACGGAGATCAATGCCCCGTCCAGGCTTAACGAGTAGAAGTAAAAAAAGTCCGATACGGTCAGCAGTACCGTGACCCATACAATCGCGTTGTTCCACCGGAAGGGGGTGGAGGTTCTGCGTTTGGGCCACCACAGCAGAAACAGTACGGGGATCATCAGTACCAGTTGGTAATAAGCCGTATATACCTGTACCGCAACCTTATCGAATGCCAGCACCAGGTGTTTGTCCCACAGGCTGCTGACGGCTCCCAGGACGGTTGCCCCGAAGATGAACCAGATCCATTTGTTTCGTTCGAAGACGATTCCTTCTTTCTTTCCGGCTACTGAAAAAAGCATTAACGCGAAGATGGCCAGGAGTATGCCTGTCCATTGGTAGGCGTTCAACTTTTCGGAGAAGAGCAGGATGGCGCCTATCAGTGTGAATACGGGCTGGGTGGATTTGATGGAAGTGGTGATGGTAATCGGCAGGTGCTTCATGGCGAAATAGGCGAATATCCAGGAAGATAGTACAATGAGCGCTTTTAGTATGATGGCCGTGTGCGCGGCCAAGGAGATGGGCGGGATGTGTACGACCGTATTGTCCAGGCAGGGCGTGAAGGCTGAGAGCAGGGAGAACGGTAGGAAGATGAGAACGCTCAGGGCGATATTGAGGAACAGTACCGGGATGACGGCATTGTTGTCGAGGGCCATTTTTTTTGCCACTTCATAGCCTCCGAGCAGGAGGGCTGAAATGACGGCGAGGGTGATCCACATGTGCGGGGTGTTTTTGCAAAGATACGGCCCTTCCGCCTTCGTTGTTATTGCTCTCGCAAATTTTAAAGGCTGGTCATGCGATCCAAAGGATCGCCCAAAAGTTTTTGGGGCGCCTTTTTTCAACCGACGCCAAACCGAGAGCGGAGTGGAAGCTGGTTTCCAAGCTCCGCCGAGGTGCGAAGGAGGAGCCCCGAAGGGGAACCTTAAAGGCGCGCTTTGGGCGACTTTCTAAAAGTCGCAGTTCCAGGCGGTTATCGACCCGGCAGGGCGTGGGGGCCAATCGTCCATAGCGATTTGTGAATGGTGTATAAAGCTAAACGATGAGCTTCCGACTTACCGTCGACGCTCAAAAGAGTAAAACGAATCGGCAAATCGCCTGCGCGTGGGCCAATCAATCCGAGCGAGGAACGAGCGAGCCTGACGGCGGTTTTATTTTTGTTCTTCGGGACGATTAGGATCTTTAGTGGGAATTCCCCGGAAGAATTCTTCGAGCGTTACATTATAATGGTCGCACAGGCAGGCGAGAGTTGCGAGCGTAATGCTGTGTTGTCCGGTTTCGATCCGGCCGATATTGATTTCTCCGAGTTCGAATCGGACGTCGTTTTGTTTTAAACCTTTCTGGATACGAATTTCTTTGAGTCGCTCCACAACGCGTTGGTTGAGGAATTCGTTTTTTCTTTGCTTTGTCATACAAGGTTCAAATAACTCCATGTCCGGAGTTTTTTCATACTCCGTACTTGGAGTATTGGTTTTTGTTTATTATATTTGTTCGATGTTTTGTGTATTAAACTTTATCTTTATGCTGTTTTAATAGCACAAGAATTAGGCATAAGCATAAAAAGGGAAACAACCTTAATACATATCTTCTCCAACTCGCGACACCTTTTAGGTGGTTGACACAGATATAGTGTGAGGCTGTCAGTCCTGAGTTATGCCCTGACGTTATGTGTTGGGGTTTAACTTGGGCGTAGGACAACTTCATCGATCTGTGTGGCTCGCGAGGTCAGGAGGGGAGGTGAGTTGTTTCTGCGCCCTTTTTTATTGGTGCAAACAACTTTTTTGTAGGCTTTCGCATACCAGAGCGAGAGGAGTTGTAATTGCGCCCTTGGGGAATAATTTCCCTCAGGCTCTCATTCCTCGCTCGGATCGATTGTACTCGCTTCAGGTCGTCGCCTGTTCCAGGCGAGTTGGCCACCGGAGGCGAGATGCATGCATCGCTTTTGAGCTGTCCCACCGCGCGCTTGCCGGGTCGATACCGCCTGGAACTGGCACTTTTAGAAAGCGCCGCAAATCTTCGCTTTAAGGTTCCCCTTCGGGGCTCCTCCTTCGCGCCTCGGCGAAGTTTGGAAACAAGCTTCCACTCCGCTCTCGGTTTGGCGTCGGTTGAAAAAAGGCGCCCCAAAAACTTTTGTGCTACCCTTTGCTGGTCACTGCTATGAAAAACCCCAAAAATGGCGAATACAACGCCGATTGGCACCGCCTGTATGAAGTCATCCGGAGATCCGGAATGTCCACCAACGCGTTTGCCTACCACATAGGCCTGCCCAGAGCCGAAAACCTCTACCAGATCAAAAAAGGGAACCACGGCATCAGCAAACAACTCGCCCAGACCATAAACCGCATCTATCCCGAATTCAGCGTCGCATGGCTACTCAGCGGAGAAAAAATCCAATACTCCGATACTACCAATCTGTTGCGGATCGGAAATACAACCATCCGCAAAATACCGGTATTCGTTCAATTTGACGATCTGGCTACCCCTGTTTATCACTCCTATCTCTCCGAAGATATCCTCAACGGAGCGACCATCGCCGTGATCAATAAAGACGAATCGCTCGCTCCCAAAATCCCGGTCGGAACCATCGTGCTGCTCAAACCCGGCGGCGAGAGAATCGTCTACGGAGAAATCTACCTCATCGCACTGCCGGATTATGCGATGATCCGAAAAATCCGTTCCACCCCACACCCGGACGAATTCCGCCTGGAAGCCATAGATCGGGACAATTATGACGATATAATCATAAACCGATCCAAAATCAAGGAAATATTTGCCGTGGAAAAACTAATTGGCTTTCCGTAACAGGGCGTCCCCGTGTGTACTGTAAAATACCGGGTAAAGAGTAAGATAATAAGTCAACCCCGATGCAGCACGCGCCAATGTGAAATGATAAAAATAATCTTATATTTGTGCCCGATAACCCAGTGTATTCTACTTAAATAAATTTTTTATGGTATTTTTCTTCCTTTTTGCTATTATTATAGCATTGACAATCGTACTCATGTGGCTGATTTTCCAAAAAGCCGGTAAACCGGGGTGGACATGCATTATTCCCATTTATAACCTGATCGTATTGCTGCAAATCGCCAAAAAACCGCTGTGGTGGATACTGCTGTATTGTATTCCGTTGGTTAATGCGGTCATTGCGATCATCGTTAATATCGAACTGGCCAGACTTTTCGGTAAAGGCGCCGGTTTTGCGATCGGTCTGGTTTTCCTCCCGATTATTTTTATGCCGATCCTGGGATACGGCAGCGCCCGGTATATAGGTGATACCGAGTAATGGGTCCTGTCTTTCGTTAATATACCCGTATGAAAAACGCACGGCTCAGGCCGTGCGTTTTTCGTTTCCTTATTCCCGTTACGGACGGGTAAACCCATCCCTGACCGCCCGGTCTTTCATCCGCTGGATCCGTTTGTCCAGTTCGGGATGCGTAGAAAATAACTGTGAGACGGCTCCCCCGGAATTTCCCGCTTCCTCCATCGATTTTAGTTTCTCAAAGGCGAGCGCCATTGCCCAGGGATTGATACCGTGGCTCTTTAAAAAGGCATACCCGTAATCGTCCGCCTCAAACTCCTGTTTCTGGGAATACTGTGAAGAAGAAAGCGCCTGGCCCAGATCGCCCAGCTGGGAATTGGATAGCGATGCCGCTACACCACCCGTCGAGGCGATCCCGTCCCGCAGGGCAGAGGTCAACAGTGCATTCTTAAAAGCGTCTTTCGTGTCTTTATTTTTAATGTGTCCGATCTCGTGTCCGATCACTCCGAGCAGTTCCTCGTCCGACATAATATCCATCAGGCCCGAATATACCCGGATACTGCCGTCAGCTACCGCAAAGGCGTTGGCCTGCGGATTCTGGTAGACCCTGATGTTGATTCCGTCTTTGTTATTGATCGGAGCGGTGATCCGGTCGAGCCGCTGGGCGTAGGCATTATTACCGGTCAGCACAGTACTCCTGGAATCCAGTTCTCTGATGTATTCCGATACATAAGCCTCCACCTGCGCATCGGAAAGCGTAAGGGCCTGTACCGTTTTTACCCCCGCAGAAGCAATCCGGGCCGGGTCCAGGGCGGCACATCCGGACATCCCTGCCCCGATGATAAGAAGAGAGACAATCGACACTATTCTTTTTATGGCATATTCTTTTACTCAGTGATTTCAAAGTTATTAATTCAATGTGAATATACAGTTAATATGCCAGAATATGAGAAGACGGAGTGTCGGAAAAAGAGCTGAAAACTGCCGGAGAAGTCGCTTTGCGGTGTGTGATTTGCAGAGCCGGGCGAATATTGCTATTTTTGAAAGATATTTTTGTGCGTAATTGAGTGTTTAAATTTCCGATATGACATTTTCCGAGATATTTAACCCGTTCAATTTGACCTTGATCGTATTGGGCGTGTCCGCCTTTTTCTTTATGCGCGGCAAGGTCCGTTCCGATCTGGTAGCGTTGTGTACCCTGCTGGCCCTGTTGCTGCTCGATATACTCGAACCGGCCGAGGCATTGGCCGGATTCTCCAGTTCAGTGGTCATTATAATGGTCGGACTGTTTATCGTCGGAGCCGGAATATTCCGGACCGGACTGGCTAAAATGATCAGCAGCCGTATCCTGAAACTGGCCGGAAGCAATCAGAACCTGCTGTTTGTGCTGGTCATGCTGGTAACCGCCCTGGTCGGGGCATTCGTCAGTAATACCGGAACGGTCGCCGTGATGGTGCCGATCGTGATCAGTATGGCCGCAGGAGCCGGGATCAGTACCCGACGATACCTGATGCCGATGGCCTTTGCCAGTAGTATGGGGTTGTTTACGCTGATCAGTACCCCGCCTAACCTGGTGATCCAGGAGGCGATTATCGAACAGGGACTGCAACCGCTCTCCTTCTTTTCGTTCGCGCCGGTAGGGGCTGCGGCGGTAGTTGTCGGTGTGGTCGTTCTGTTCTTCCTCAGCCGGTTGCTGAAAACCAAAAACGAAGGCAAAAAAGCGGCCGCCAAGCGTGGTAAATCGCTCTCGGAGCTGGTCGAAGAATATAACCTGAACCGGCAGACCCATAAACTGACCGTCTCCCCCGGATCTCCGCTCAGTGGAAAAACGCTGGAAGAGCTCAAGATCGCCAACCGATACAATATCAGTATCGGGAAAATTGTACGCAAGCCGGTTTCTTCCGGATTCCTCAAACGGGGGGGGCAGAAGAAGAG
>Ga0192241_10183_pt1 | contig 34700 bp, 26 predicted proteins | sample Koala_Koa27_I3_FD_131239 | JGI IMG/M metagenome (GOLD analysis project Ga0192241, IMG submission 131239) | Enriched cells from koala feces incubated with labeled cellulose particles, San Francisco Zoo, California, United States - Koala_Koa2-7_I3 ... | reverse complement strand
CCGCTTTCCGGTTGCACACTTCCCCGCGTAAATACCACAAAGTTGATGTCATTCCCTTCCGAGAGCAACTTCTGTACATTTGCTTCCTGTTCTTCCTGGGGTAGTTTGGCACTCCATTCCGCTGTCCCGATCCTGGCATGTTCCTTTTCCAAGACGGTTTTCAGCGCGGCCATCCCTTTCGGCGCTTTTTCATCACCGGCCGCTACAATGTAGAAAAACTTATCCTTCGCGAAGCCACCCATTTTTTCTGTGTCCCACTGGCAGCCTACATACATAGAAGCCGCGAAGAGGTCGGGATGGGCAATATTAAAGTACATCGACATCATTCCTCCCATCGACTGTCCTGTAGTATACAACCGGCTTCTGTCTATGTGATACTCGTCGGCAATCTGATTCAGCAGGCGTATGGTCATTTCTACTTCATAAGACGTCGTGAAATTATCATCCACTGTCTGGGTCTTGTATTGCGGCACAAGCACAAAGCTCGGATGCTTAGCCTGATCCGCGTCACTGGCCCAGATCACTCCACCGTACCCCTGTGTCAGTGGCACTTTTACATCTTTGCCTGCCGTACTCGCGTCGGCGATAAACAACAATAACGGATACGACTTACTGTTGTCATACCCTTCGGGAATAAAGAGGTTATACTCCATGGTTTCTCCCGTTTCCGCGTCTTTGTATTCCCGCTGTACAAATTTATCTACCGTTTCCGCGAGCAACACCTGCAATTGTGTATCGTTGCTTTTGTCCGGCCCGGCCGCACCCCTTTGGGGGCGGGTTGCTTCCTGCGGAGAACTTTCTGTCTCTGCGGATTGGCTTTTCGAACTGTTTTTACAAGCGGCAAAGAGACCCAGTATCCATACTGCCGACACTACCATGGGTGTATACCTACGTTTTCTATTCATATTTTTTCTTTTTAATGTATGATTGATCTGATTTCATTTTCAAAATTTTTTCTCTTCGATCGGTTTCATTTCCCGGTACAAAAAGGTTGTTTTCTTTTCGCCTAAGCAAGGGTTCTGCCTTTGGCCGCTGTGATAAATAACATTTTTTCTTGTAAAAAGTTGAGAACTCACCCCCTGTGCAGGCAACTGCCGTTGCGGAAAACCGATTTATACTGTAAAAAAGATCTCCATAAGCAGGAAGATACTTTTCCGTTTTCCGTGTAAAACAAGGTAAACTCCTTTACATTAACGGAACGAACTCCTGAATCCCCGTCTGTATTGCGAAGGAGTGGTCTGGAAGGTATGTAAGAACATACGATTCATATGGAGCGAATTTTTAAATCCGCAACGATCCGCTATTTCATTCACGGTCAGGTGTGTTTCCGTCAGGTAACGACAGGCGGTCTCCAGCCGGAGTTTCTCTACATACTTCATCGGAGTGATGTGGAGCTCACGCACAAATACCCGTGCGAAGTTGCGGGGGCTCATCCGTGAACAGTCTGCCAGTTTCTCTACTGTAATATCCTCACGCAGATGATGATATATCCACTCAATTGCAAGGTTGAGGGGTTGGTGATCCACTTCCTGCGCCTGCAATACCGTACTGTATTGCGCCTGATTGCCCGGACGTTTGAGGAAAAGCACCATGATACGCGCGATCTTCAGTGCGAACGTTTTTCCCAGATCTTCTTCGATCAGTGCCAGTGCCAGATCCATCCCTGTGGTGATCCCCGCCGAAGTATATACATGGCCATCCTTTACGAAGATCGCTTCCCTGTCTACCTGCGTATCCGGATACTCTTTGGCCAGCTTATCGCACCTCATCCAGTGTGTAGCCGCCTTTTTACCGGCGAGTACGCCTGCTTCGGCCAGTATAAACGCTCCTGCGCATACCGAACAGATGCGTCGTACTTTGCCGCATTGCTCTTTGATCCATGTCAGTACCTCTTGTCCCGGCTTATACTCCGGACGATGAGAAAGCCCGCCGATGATAAGTGTATCTATCGGATAATCAATCTCCCTGTAGCTCCCTTCCCCCACAAGGGAAATGCCTCCCAACATATCGATCCGTTTCGATCTGCGGGTAGATACCACATGCGTCTGATAGGTAAACCCGGGTAGAGGAATAGCCTCATTCATATATTCGATAGCCTTTTGGAAAACATCAAAGGAGCCGCAAATATCCAATAAAGTGGAATAATGAGGCACCAGCAGAACAATATGGCGGGTTTGTTTTTTTATCATTCATAGATCAAAAAAACATGGGTCAGAGAGGCTGGCTGAAGACGTATCGTACCAACCCATGTATGTATCCATCATCCAGGTACGTTATACGCTCTTTGAGTCTGGTAAAAGCAAGCGGGCAACCACCAGACAGCTTCACTGACAAAGATAATCATTTTCTTTGAAATGGCAGTATTTGTATATAATATGTCATTGCTGCCAATTCTATAATAGCGTAAATTTGCATCAGGAAAGAGAAACCAATCCTTTTTCTCTCCTGATAAATACAATTATTTAAAATTATTAGGTATGAAAACAATTAAAGTAGGTATTAATGGATTCGGGCGTATCGGACGGTTGGTGTTCCGTGCTGCTCAGAATTACGGGAACATTGAGATTGTAGGGATCAACGACCTTATCCCTGTGGACTACATGGCTTATATGCTCAAGTACGACACGGTGCATGGCCATTTCAACGGAGATATTCGCGTAGACGGGAACAAACTGGTGGTCAACGGAAAAAGTATCCGTACCACGGCGGAGAAAAATCCCGAAGATCTGAAATGGAACGAGATCGGCGCGGAGTACATCGTTGAATCCACAGGTATTTTCCTCACTCAGGAAAAAGCACAGGCCCATATCACTGCCGGAGCCAGACGTGTGGTGATGTCGGGACCTCCCAAAGATGATACTCCTATGTTTGTCATGGGAGTGAATGAAAAAGCCTACCAGGGAGAAGTATTCGTGTCTAACGCTTCCTGTACGACCAATAGCGTAGCTCCGTTGGTGAAAGTGGTGCACGAGAAATTCGGTGTGCTGGAAGCCCTGATGTCTACCATTCATGCCACAACTGCCAGTCAGCGCACCGTTGATGGTCCTTCCCTGAAAGACTGGAGAGGCGGACGCGCGGCATCGGGCAACATCATCCCTTCCTCTACCGGAGCAGCCAAGGCCGTAGGGAAGATCTTCCCCGAACTGTCGGGCAAGATCACTGGAATGTCATTCCGTGTCCCTGTATTGGATGTGTCTGTAGTAGACCTTACCTGTCGTCTGGAAAAATCTGCCAGTTACGAAGAGATCTGTCAGGCAGTGAAAGCTGCTTCCGAAGGTGAACTCAAGGGAATCCTGGGATATACGGAAGATGATGTGGTATCAAGTGATTTTATCGGTGATACCCGCACTTCTATCTTTGATGCCAAAGCCGGGATCGCTCTGAACTCCAATTTTGTTAAATTAGTGACCTGGTATGACAACGAGTATGGGTTCTCCAATAAGGTGCTTGATCTGATCGTACATATGGATACAGTTCAGTGACAAAAGGCTATCTCAAAAGCCTGGAAATGGAAGAGGCTGTCTCCACATAGAAAAAATGAGGCAGCCTTCCTTTTAATTTGTAAGTTGACCTGTAAAATTTTTCCTGTTTGCTCTGTTTTTCTTCGGGAGAATGCCCTGAAACAAGGCAAGTTTACTTCAAGAAATTTCAACCTGTAAGATTTCTGAAAATCAACCTCTGTGTTGAGCGCCCAGCGGCAAGGGGCGGGAGCACCCGTCCCGACGAGCGAAATAGTATAAATAAAATGTCCGGGACAATGTTAAAACCATAAAACCCGGACAAAATATGCTTTTGAAAATTTGTAGGAGACTTAGCATGCAGCCTCTTGTTTATTCCCGGCCTTTAGATCTTCTGTCTTTCCAGGTAAAATAAGATCAGTATTACCTCGTATTGTATGAGCGAGAGGCTGTAATCTGATAACTTTTTCTTTTCGCGTGGGCTATAGCTATTTGTAGCTATAGATAGCTGTATGTTCCGGCAGTTTTGTAATTTCGCAGTCTCAGAGCGTTCCGATTCAAATCATATAGATCCAGGCAAAATTCAGATGGATATTCTTCAACTTTCCCGGCTGCGTCAACAGACCGCACATACCTTACTCAGTGATACCCGTGTCATCTCCCTATGGGAAAGCATCGGCGGCGAAGTACATACCGTAGGTTCCCTGCGAACCGGTCTGCTGATGCACAGAGACATTGATCTGCATATCTATACAGAGGAGGTTTCCGTAGCAGAGAGTTTTTCTGTGATCAGCTCCATAGCCTGTGGGCCCGGATGGAAAGAAGTACATTATAAAAACCTGCTGGATACCGAAGAGGAGTGCCTCGAATGGCACGCCCTGTATGAAGACAAGGACGCGGAACTATGGAAATTGGATATGATCCATATCCGTAAAGGATCAAAGTACGATGGGGTAGTAGAGCGTGTCACAGCGGCCATACATCGTAAACTCACTCCCGGACTGCGCAGAATCATTCTTCAGATCAAATACGATATGCCTGCGGAAGGGAATAAGATCCCGGGCATTGAAGTCTATCATGCCGTCTTTGAAGGCGGTGTACAGAGTTATGACGAACTTCTTTCCTGGCGTGAGAAAAACCCGTTGCTACATAGCCTGGAATGGATGCCGTGAGGGGGTTTTAAGTTTTAAGTTCTAAGTTTTAAGTTCTGAGCTCTAAGTTTTAAGTTCTGAGTTCTAAGTTTTAAGTTCTGAGTTCTAAGTTTTATGTTATGAGTTTTAAGCTCTAAGCTCTAAGCTCTAAGTTCTAAGTTTAGGATAAAAATTTCTACACTACTGAAAGATAGAGTCCGCGTTTCAGGGAGTTGTCTCAAAAGTCCCTAAATGGAATGTTCATCCTCGTTACAGCATATGGTAGCAAGCGTAACTTGTACAATCCGGATTTTCGGAACAATCTCTTAAAACTCAGAACTTAGAACTCATAACTCATAACTTAAAACTTAGAACTTAAAACTTAGAACTTAAAACTTATCGTAAGCTCAGATGCAGGGTTTGCAGGTCTTCCGTACGTGAACTACTTCCTGCTATTATTTCAAATTCCCCGGCATACGTACGCATCGTATTAGACTGTGTATCCCACCACTCCAACTGTTTCGGTGTAAGTTCCAGCGTTACTTCCGTAGTTGTTCCGGCAGGGATATGTACGCGTTGGAAAGCCCGCAATGCCTTGTGCGGACCTTCCGCGTCATCGGTGCGTTTCAGATATACCTGTACTACCTCTTCTCCATCGCGCTGGCTGCTGTTGGTCACAGGTATGGTAAGTGTGATCTTTTCTCCTACGGCTGCTGTTGTCTGGCTCAGACGCGGGGTGCCGTAGACAAACGTGGAATAACTCAATCCATAGCCAAACGGGAACAGGGGCTGTTCGTTCAGGTAACGATAGGTACGTCCTGCCATATCGTAATTTTCGAAATCGGGCAACTGGGCTGTGTTCCGATAGAAAGTAACTGGCAGCCTGCCCGCGGGGTTATACTCACCGAAGAGTACGTCAGCTACCGCTTTTCCACCCGCTTGTCCCGGGTACCAGGCTTGCAGGATGGCCTCACAACGCCGGGTCTCAGGTTCAAGACCGATAGGAGAGCCCGAACAATTGACAAAGATCACCTTCTTACCGGCTTCGTGAAGCGCGCGCACCATCTGACGCTGGATGGCAGGCAGTTCGATGTCTGTGCGGTCGCCTCTGTGGAAGCCAGGCAGATCGACACCCATTTCCTCACCTTCCAGATTCGGGGAAATACCTCCAGCGAAGATCACGACATCCGCGTCCTTCACACGGGCCACAGACCGCGCTATGTTCACATTTTCTTTAAATCCGAGATCGAAATTCAGTTGCGCCTCACCGCTCTGATACGCATAATCAATCTCAATTTCGTACGAAGTTCCCGCCTGCACCTTCATGGCATAGGTTGATTTGTGACTACCGTGTCTGTTGGAGAATTTTCTTACCTCATCGCCATCGATCACCAGACGGGAATTGCCGCAACTGTAAAAATCGAAAACCACCTCGCCTGAACGTTGCGGCGTGAACGTACTGGTGTAGGTAGCCGAAAAGTCGGTCAGGTTGACCCCCGGGGCAAACACCGTGGCTCCGGCCGTGCAGAAGCGGAACGGATCAGACACCTGTGCCGTGGCTACAGGCTCCCCTTCACGCGTGGTATTGTTCCAGTAACGGGCATGGAACCCCTGGCCATTTTCCGAAGCACAATCGCCGAAGACACTCTCTATCAGAACACCTTCTACCCGGTCCGTACCTTGCTCATAGATCAGTTTGTCCGCTGTACCCAACGCGGCGCGTATCCCTTCCAGGATCGTGATCGTACGCGGAGGCATACCGTTGTAGTTGCCCCATTGCATCACTGAGTCATTGGCGTTGGGCCCCATTACCGCCACTGTGAGTCCGCCCCGTTTCAAAGGCAGGATGTTATTTTTGTTCTGCAACAGGGTGATCGTTTTGCGCGCGGCTTCCAGAGCCAGGTTGTCATGTCCGGCGGAAGCAACCACCGAGTAGGGGATACCGTTCCAGTCTACTTTGTGGTTGTCATCCATTTCGCCCAGTTCGAAACGAGCCTTCAGCAAACGTTTGACAGACACATCGATCTCCGCTTCCGCGATCTGTCCTTTCTCTACCGCTTCGATCAGCGCCTTATAGCTGGAACCACATTCCAGATCTGTTCCGGCCCGTACGGCATCGGCAGAGGCAGACACCGCGTCTTCATGGGTACGGTGCGCGTTTTCTTTGTAAAAGTCGGCGATGGCCCCGCAGTCCGAGACCACTACTCCGTCAAATCCCCATTCCTCGCGCAGGATATGTATCAACAGGCGGTCACTGCCACAGCAAGGATCGCCCTCAAAACGGTTATACGCACACATCACCTCCTTTACATTCGCCTCTTTTACCAGGGCTTCGAACGGCGGCAGATAGGTTTCGTACAGGTCACGCGGAGCGATATTCTCCGCGTTGAACGAATGGCGGTTCCATTCCGGTCCGGAGTGTACGGCAAAGTGTTTCGCGCAGGCATGCAGTTTGTCATACTTCTGTCCTTCCGGTCCCTGAAGTCCTTTCACTACTTCTACGCCCAGTACGGAAGCCAGATAAGGGTCCTCTCCATAGGTCTCAATCCCTCTGCCCCAGCGCGGATCGCGATAGATATTTACTGTGGGAGTCCACATCGTCAGTCCCTGGTACCGTTGATAACTCCCCTGCGACGAGGCATGCACATACTTCGCGCGTGCCTCGTCGGAGACGGTCTCGTATACAGTATATACCAATGCCGGGTCAAAGGTCGCTGCCATCCCGATCGGCTGTGGATACACAGTGGCAAGTCCCGCGCGCGCGACTCCGTGCAGCGCTTCGTTCCACCAGTTGTAGGTTTTGATACCTAACCGTTCGATAGGTGCGGATTCGTCCATCATCAGGCGCACCTTCTCTTCCAGGGTCAGTCGGCTGGTCAGATCCTCTGCTCTTTCCCCGGCAGAGAGGGAGGTGTTCCGGTAAGCGGGTTTTGGGGTACATCCCGCGACGAGCAGGGCGATCCCTGCCGCGTAAACTGTGGCTTTTTCATGGTTCAAATTCTTTTGTTGTGGCAAAGGTAAGCAGAAGTCGTCACATAAAGGATATATATATTGTTCGCTTTCGTGTATTATTTGATCGGCGGTGCCACAGATTTCCGGTAGTGTGGGCTGTCCGGGGCCCAAACGCGCATGAGGCGAGGATCAGCGTGGTCGATTCGGATAATAAGCAGCCACAGAGAGGAGACGGATCCGGAAATCGAAAAGAAAGTAACCGATCGTTTAGCCTGATGACTATCACCAGAGTGGGTGGAATTTGACCTTCAACACCTCCGGGAGCGTGAAATCAGCACTTTCATATACACAACGTTCCGGATCCGTACAAGAGTTTATCAGCGGGCTGAACCCCTGTATGCAACATTCTGATCAGGAAAAGATAAAAAACAGATGAAAAGGAGCGGAAGCAGAGCAGCGCGGGATGGGTTTGTCCTTTTCCAGCCTCCTGAAAAGAGGAAACCTCACAGCCGGTACAAAGACGCTGTGCGCTGGTAACGGCTCCCTGGTACTGGCTGTGAGGCTTCTGGAAAGAGAGCTGTAAGGTGTTATTTCCTTGTCCAGATATGGGTAATGCGTCCGAATACCAGTTTATGATAATCTTTTGCGTCTTCATATCCTTCCTGTACAAAAGTCTTGCCTTTCTCCCAGTAATAGTCTTCCGGATGTACGGACGTGATCTGTGAGAGTTCACATTCTATGATCAGACGCGCCTCTTTATAGGTAATGTTACCCTCCGGTGTCTGTACGGGATGCAGCTGATGGGTATTCATCTTCTCCGTATCACGTCCTGAGTTGGTGCCGAAGATCATAATACTTTCCTTGTCTTCATCGTCAAAATAAGCAAGGGTATACCTGCCGTTTCTGCGGATGTATTCCAGGGTATAGCGGTTGGCGCGCAGAAAGCACCAGGTAGCCGGTTCTTCAAAAAGGATCCCCCATCCGCCATAAGACACTACCATGGAATTATAATCTCTGGCCACTCCGGAAGTGATAACGGCATAGTCTTCGGAAAATACCTTAAATACGTTTTCATTGACTTCCGTGGGGCGTATTTCCCGGAAGAGATCCATAAATTCGCTGCCTTTCAGTTTACTGCGGTCGAGCGTGGCAACTGAAGTAGCGGAAGCGGGGTCCGAAGTGTTTTCCTGAGAAGTGTTGTGTCCGCAGGCGATGAGCACACCTGTACAGATAATGAGAAAAACGAACTTTTTCATAATGACTTATTTTAAATGGATAATCTTTTACATATCAAACCATCCGGAACTGATTTTTCGGGGCAATCCGGCTGGCCTGCTTTTCTTAAGTTGGGTTATATGCCGGATAAGAGAGGTTGTTTTATTTACAAACAATCGTCTTGCAAAAGGTGTTCATGTCAGGAACATGTGGATACCGTTGCAAATGTCGGAATTATTTATGAAACAAGAAAACGATGCATGAAAGTTCTCCTCTCCGTAGAGAGGTGTATGTAACTGGATGGCAGACTGCCCGGATAGGTGCCGAAGGAGACCCGAATGGCTGGGACGCGGTCAGCGTGGCGGACAGGACGGGGCCTCCCCGGCTATGCCGGTACCCGTGAACACTTTCCTGATAGTCTTGTTACTTTTCTTGTATCTCATCAGAAAAGGCCCGGAAGGCCGGTCTGTCTTTCACTGGTCTTTTCCGGAGGCATGTCATCAGTATTTAACGCATAAGACAATGAAACATATCCCTGTCATTTTTCTCTTTGTGAGTATGGTCTGTATGCAGGTGTCTTGTAAGCTACAGAAGCATCGCGACGGGCATATCAGGCATATAGCTGCGGTTATTCAGACGTCGGGTGAAAGCCAGACAGTGGTTGCCGCCGTTGTGGAATACAGCGTAGCTATCCGGAATTCCATGCTTTCTACTTCTGACTTTTCTGTAGAGGGAAGAACGATTTCCCGCGTGTATGCCAATGAGGTTCCGGAAATGTCAGTCACAGGTGGGACAGATGGTATGTATGTGATCATAGAACTTTCTCCTGACGACGCGAATGCCTCTGCTTACATCCGGGAAGACCTGCCATCCGGAGGGGAGAATGTACACCTGGTCGTCACTCAACTTGCCCCTGTCGAAACGGTCACCAAACCGTATGCTCCTGCCACCGGTCCCATCACGAGTGAAGGCCATATCCATGTGCTGACAGAATATCTCAGGTAACTCCACTCAGGGGATCGGATGGGTAAGACCTTCCGGGGCCTACATCTTCTGTACAGATGATCCGGCGCGATCTCTACGGGGGGCATCCTTGTGGGCTACCTGCTACCTGCGGTCTCCGTGGTAAAGGATGCGCATTTCGTTTGTGTCCGGGGGTATATCTCCTGGTGGGAACAGCGAACGCGGACCGTGATGAGTTCCTCCTGTATATGGGCTGGCAGGTGTGTTTCATAGGGTGTAGGAAGGGATAAACAGACCGTGTATAGCGTTGGGAATACACCGCTCTAATCCATAGAAAAGAGCGCTGTAATTGATGAAGTTGAGCGCTCAGTTTGCAGCGGGTACTTTGCCCTTTGTTACCTTTGTTACGATCTGTCTGTACCCAAGAACAATTCTTCCGGAACCTCTTAGCTCCTGTCTGAATTTCCTGTAGATCTCTGCTCCTTCGCCTACACAGCTGGTGTCTGAAAATCTGTCTGGATGGTTCTATGGCTGTCTGGTACGACCTATACTTCTTACAATGGCTTTTTCAATCTCAATGATCACGAATACCAGGAAGCCCAGTCCGAAGGGAACCACCCAGGCTTCCGCGTTGAGCGGGAAGGTGCCGAAAACGCGGTTCATAAAAGGCAGGTAGGTGATCGCTACTTGCAGAACCATCAGAACAACGCATACCAGGAAGGCTACTTTGTTGGAAAAGAAATTCCTGTTCAGGGCAAAGCCGCTGATGCTGCGTACATTGAACAGGTGAAACATCTGCGGGATCACGATCGTGTTCAGGGTAACGGTCCTGACCACTCTCAGACTGATCCCCTCGTTGAGCAGGGTCTGACTGATCCAGAGGGCCCCTCCTCCGATCAGCACAGAGACAAACAGGATGCGCCAGAGGGAGTAGCCACTCAGCAGCGGGGTACGCGGAGAGCGGGGAGGGCGGCTCATGGCATCGGGTTCTAATTTCTCGAAGGCCAGGGCAAAAGAGATGGTGATGGCGGTCACCATATTCACCCACAGGATCTATATCGGTGTGAGCGGCATCATGGTCCCGAACAGGATACTGGCAATGATCAGGAAACTTTCCGCGCCGTTGGTCGGCAAGATAAAGAGAATGGTCTTTTTCAGGTTGTCGTATACCCGGCGGCCCTCCTCGACCGCCGAAACAATGGTTCGGAAGTTGTCATCCGCCAGTACCATTTCCGCGGCATCTTTGGTTACCTCCGTTCCTTTGATCCCCATAGCGATCCCTACGTCTGCCTTTTTCAGCGCCGGCGCGTCGTTCACCCCGTCGCCTGTCATGGCACAGATGGTTCCGTTCTCCTGAAGAGCGGTTACCAACCTGATCTTATGTTCCGGACTGGTCCGCGCGAAGATATTGTAGTCCTGTACGGCTTCCCGCATTTCCGCGTCCGACATTGTTTGCAGGTCCTTTCCTTCCAGGGCGTGTTCTCCGTCTCCGATACCCATTTCACGACCAATGGCTTTGGCGGTTTCGATGTGGTCTCCGGTGATCATTTTCACGGTGATCCCCGCCTCTTTACAAGATCTTATCGCTTCTATGGCCTCTTCGCGCGGAGGGTCTATAATACCTGCTATGCCCAGGAAGATGGCGTTCCCGCGGAGATCAGCGTGGGTAATCTCTGTGACAGAAGGGTCTGCTACCTTATAAGAAGCTCCGATCACGCGCTGGCCCCGTTGCGCCAGCTTAGTGATGGTATCGGTCCAGTAGGCCATATCAAATTGCTGCACCCCCTGGTCGTTCCTCTCGCAGCAGACTTTGTGTAGCAGCTGGTCGGGTGCCCCTTTGATGAAGATGATCTTACGTTCGCCCACTTTGGCCAGCACAGCCATGTATTTGTATTCCGAATCGAAGGGAATGGTGAAGAGGTGTTCGATGTTATTTTCCCTCAGTCCGGCTTTTTTATAGAGAGTCAGTAAAGCCCCTTCGGTGGGGTCGCCATGGATGATCCAGGGGCCATTCTCCTCTTTCATCAGCGTAGCATCGTTGCAGAGTTCGAAGCAGGTCACTAATTTGCTCAGCACATCTTCCTGATTCACATCCACCGCTTTTCCGTGTGAGGTGATCTCACCCTCCGGAGCATACCCCGTGCTCGTCACTTCGTAGAGGTCGTCTTTGGTTATCAGGGTGCGGACAGTCATTTCGTTCTTGGTCAGTGTTCCTGTCTTGTCGGAGCAGATCACCGATACGGCTCCTAAGGTCTCTACCGATGGCAGGTTGCGTATGATGGCGTTTCTGCGCGCCATATTCTGTACGCCAATGGCCAGAATGATGGAGAGGATAGCAGGCAAACCCTCCGGAATGGCAGCCACAGCCAGTCCGATCACCGACATCAGCAGTTGTTCCTGCGGATAGTCGCGGAAGAAATATCCGAACAGGTATACCCCTATGGCAATGCCTACGATGGCTATGGAAATGGTTTTTCCCAGTCTGGCGGTCTGCTTCAGCAGCGGAGTGGTGATAGCCTGCGTTTCGGAGAGGAGACGGTTGATCTTTCCCAGCTCCGTGACGGCACCTATGGCCGTGACTACTCCTGTTCCCGTACCGGCACTCACTGTGGTACTGCTGAATACCATGTTGATGCGGTCGCCTAAGGGAGTATCCTCTTCCAGAGGCGCTGTGTTTTTTTCCGAAGGAACGGACTCGCCGGTAAGTACCGATTCCTCTACCTGCAGGTTGCTGGTACGGATCAGCCGCAGGTCCGCGGGTACTTTGTCACCGGGTTGTAGCACGACAATATCTCCCGGAGTGAGCTCACACGCATCTATCTCCATCCGCTCTCCGTCACGGATCACCTGGGCTGTGAGCGACAGCATATTTTTGATATTATCCAGGGCTTTCTCTGCTTTGCTCTCCTGGATAAAACCGATCAGCGCGTTGATCATAGTTACCAGTATGATCACGATCGTGTCGGTAAGATGGCCCAGCAGGAAAGTGATGACAGCCGCCAGTAACAGGATATAGATAAGGATGTTGTTGAACTGCTTGAGAAAGCTGACAAGGGCCGGGACCTTTTTCTTTCGGGGAAGTTCGTTGTCTCCGTACGTTGCCCTTCTTTGAGCCGCTTCTGCCGCGGAGAGTCCCTGTTGCGGGTCGGTATGTAATTCTTCCAGTACAGTTTCCGCGTCGAAGGTATACCAGCGGATCTTTGTATCTTGTTGCTGAGCCATAGTCTATTGGATTTTGTTCTTATTCACAACAAAATACCTGACAGATAGTTTTATGTACGATGTACGGATCTGCGGTTTCAGAAGCCAAGGTCTGTGGGTACGATTTACGGATGGACAGTTGAGATCGCCGCTGCGCGCGTATTCCTGTGTATGTATGTGGGGTTGCCAGTGGGGGGGGGGACAAGCTCTGACGGATCACAGGGTGAAAATCAGCAGCAGGAGCAAAAGCCTATCTTCTGTATGTAGCAGAAAGGTGGGTTGCTGACTATTCCTTTCTGTAAAGCGATCTTTTATCGGAATAAAAAAATTACCTTTGTTATCACTTTTAAAACATCCCGTAAAATGATTCAGATATGAAACGGATTGCACTTATTACCGGAGCTACTTCCGGATTCGGAGAAGCCATTGCCCGTCGGCTGGCTGCGGAACAGTATGACCTGATCTTGACAGGGAGGCGACAGGAAAGGCTGGAGGCGTTGAAAACCGAACTGGAAACGAACGGAGACACTCAGGTGTTGACTTTGTGTTTCGACGTACGCAGCTACGAAGAGGTAGAGAAAAACCTGGCACACCTGCCCGGAGAGTGGAAACAGGTATATGCGCTTATCAACAACGCGGGGCTGGCTGTGGGGCTGGCACCGATCCACCAGGGAAATGTAGATGACTGGGAGCGTATGATCGATACCAATGTGAAAGGACTGTTGTATGTGACTCGTATGATCTCTCCCGGCATGGCAGAGCGCTGTTCGGGACACATTATCAATATCGGATCCATTGCCGGACGTGAAGTCTATCCCAATGGCAATGTCTATTGCGCTACCAAACACGCCGTGCGCGCCCTCTCTCAGGCGATGCGTCTGGAACTGGTGCCGTACGGTATCCGCACCACACTCATCGCTCCGGGAGCGGCTGATACGGAATTCTCACTGGTACGCTTCAAAGGAGATAGCCAGCGCGCGGATAGTGTGTATCAGGGGTTTGAGCCGCTGACTGCGCAGGACATTGCCGATACAGTCAGTTATGTGCTCAGTGCTCCTGAACATGTGGATCTGCAGGATATCCTGATCATGCCTGCCGCGCAGGCGTCGGCTACTGTTTTTCATAAGGAGTAAGTCTTCTTCTTTCTACCTGAAAAGAAGAACGCACCTGCGGGTCTGTGTATCGGAAGACCGGGAGTGAAAACAGGTCTCACCCGCAGACGAGACTACATAGGTGGGTCAGGAAAAAAGGGAGTGGTCTGATGGCAGATAAAAGTAGGAAAGGTATAGAAGGAGTTGTCTTCTATACCTTTTTTAAAAATATCGCTTCAACATGTAACGTTTCCTGTTTTCGTAGTTTATATAGTAAAAACCGGTTCATGGATGACTGAAGAAGAGCTTGCGACACTATGTAAAGGTGGAGACAGGAATGCTCTGAAATTGCTGTACGACAGATATGCCGCCTGGATGATGGGAATATCTATGCGTTATATCGGTGATGAAGAGCGTTCCAGGGACATCCTGCACGATAGTTTTGTGAAGATATTCGGATCTGTACAACGATTTGAGTATCGGGGGGGGCAGGCTTATTGGAGGCATGGATCGGCAAGATCGTGGTGAATACCGCACTCGCTTCTCTGAAAAAAGAAAGCAGTTGGGTCGCTCTGCACGAGTGGGAGGTGATCCATGAGGGAAAATATACTGAACTTGCGGAAGAAAGTAAGACAGCGTTGTATGACGCGGTTTCGGATGAGGCGATAGTCCTGTGTCTGGGAAAACTCCCTGTAAAGTTGCGGACGGTCTTCAATCTTTTTGTATTTGAAGACATGACCCATAGTGACATTGCCAGGGAGCTGGGGCTTACGGAATCGGCTTCACGTGTAAGGCTGCACCGGGTAAAAACCGTTTTGGGCAAAGAGATCAAAGAATATATAAAGAGCACCGAACCATGAACGACAAAAGGCTGAAGTCATATTTGCAGGGCCGGTTGGGCAACTACCGCTATCCGATGGTAGATGACACGCTCTGGTCGTCGGTGAGTCAGAGTCTGCCTCCCGGGAACAGGAAACGCTGGCTTCCTTTTGTTGCTGCCGCTGCCGGTGTAGCTGTACTGGTAGGGGTGTTTGTTCTGTATACTCTTTCCGGCGGTGAAAAGGCAGGAGATACACCGGTTGCTGAAACCTCCGGACTTGTCCATACCGGGCCCTCTGTATCGGTGGACGAGCTGATACGCTCCGGAATGCGGACCGAAAAAACTCCGGACAGGCCGATTCCGGCTGCCCCCCTCTCACAGACCATAGCCAGGGATACAGAGCGGAGCCGGCAGGAGGCACTTGAAACGGTACAGGACATGACTGAAATCCGGGAAGATACGACCGGGCAACAGCGGCAAACGCCTCACGGAGACAATGAACCTGCGCATACAGTGCCGGAGCGCGGGCCGTACACACCCTGGTATCCTTCCTTGTCGGCCGGGCAGCGCAGACAGCGTGATAAAAAACTATCGGTGCTCTTGGCTGTACATGGTTCCGGATCTTCTGAAGAGAGGCTCTACAGAGAAAATATAGAAAGCACCTTTCCTTCACTGGCAAGTAGTGTAACACCGGAAACAGACATCTATCATCCTGTATATGATTTTCCGCTTACATTTTCCCTGACTGTGCGTAAAGAGTTATCGGGGCTGTTTGCCATAGAGTCTGGTCTGTCTTATACCTATCTGCATACCAGCGAGTCGAACAGTGAAACAGATATAAAGCTGCATTATCTGGGAATTCCGGTAAAGGGTATATGTACGTTCTATGATAGCAGCCGGCTCTCCTTGTACACAGGGGTAGGGGGCGCGGTAGAGAAGCAGATTGCCGGCAGGCTCAAAAATCCGGACGGCGACAGAAGCCTTGTTTACTCCGGCCTGCAATGGTCGGTAGGAGCTTCTGTAGGTCTTCAACTCAGATTAAGTAAACACATCGGGCTGTTTGCCGAGCCGGGAGTCCGTTATTTTTTCGACGACGGCAGCAACATCCCGACCCTACGGAAAGACAAACCCTTTCAATTCAATTTTCAGGTTGGATTGCGTTTCAATACGAAGTAGTCAACACTAAAAAAATGAGGTATGAAAACGAACTATTTTATTCTATCTGTTGTGACCGGATGGGCATTGACCCTTTTTGCGTGTACCCAGGAGGCCGATCAGCCGGGCGCGGCTCTTCCTGACGCGGAGCCCATCCTGCTTAAGGAAGAGTTTCAGGTAAAGACCGAAAAGAATCGCTCTTTCGCTCTCGAATTGTTTAAAGCTACTGTGCGGGAGGCCGCGGGAGAAAATGTCTTTATCTCGCCTTATAGTGTGAATACCGCCCTTGCTATGGCGTGGAACGGGGCGGCAGGGGAAACCTTCGATGAGATGAGTGTGGTGCTTGGTAATGAGAACTTTACCCGGGAGCAGATCAACGAATATGCAAAGACCCTGACCGACGTGCTGATACAGGCAGATCCTTCTACGGAACTCAGGATCGCTAACTCTTTATGGGCAGACCATACGACACCGTTCTTGTCTTCGTTTGTACAGACCAATCAGACCTGGTACGATGCGGTGGTGCGCAATGTAGATTTCAACGATCCCGAAACCTTCCGGACCATAGATCGCTGGGGGCTTGATCATACCCATAACAAGATAGACCATATTTCAGCAGGGATGTCCACACAAACAAGTTTTGCCCTGATCAACGCTACCTATTTTAACGCGAAATGGAAATATAAGTTTGATACATCCGCTACCCGCAAAGAAACGTTTACCAACCATACAGGTCAGAAAACCACAGTAAAAATGATGACACAGACGGCAGACCTGTTCTATACCAGCGATCATCAGGATTGGAAGATGCTGAGTCTTCCTTATGGCAACGGGGCTTTCAGCATGGTGATCCTGATGCCGTACGCGGTAGAACCCCTTGACCAGAAGATCGCTTCTCTCTCTGCTGATATGTATTATGGGTTGGTTGAAAGGCTGTATCTATCTTCCGTAACTGTGAAACTTCCGGTATTCCAGGCAGAATGTACCTACAGTCTTCATGAAAACATACTACCGGCCCTGGGTATGCGGCAGGCCTTTGATAAGAATAAAGCCAATCTGAGTGGTATGAGCGCCTCTCCCGCGTATATAAACGGAGTGGTGCACAAGACTTACGTCGAAGTGAATGAGGAAGGTACGGAAGCAGCAGGTCTGACTGCGGTGGAGGTAATAGCTACCTCCGTACCTCAGGAGATCCGCTTTTCCGTGGATCGTCCTTTTGTGTATTCGATCCTGGAAAACAGTACCGGCACCCTTCTTTTTATGGGATGCGTGAATGAACTCTGACGGATCTGTAGGGCTGTACCTTAGATTTTCCTTTCCGGGATATGGATGGCTGATTTTGTGATACGAAGATTCCGCTGAAGCCCACAGCCGTGGACAGGCAACCTGTAGCGGTGTATGGGCAGGTTAAGATATAGCCCAGACGCAGCCAACGCGGGATACCGGAGCGAACGAACTCCCGGATATACACAGATACAAGACAAAGAGTACCGCGGGTACGACATCAACACGTGGAGCTATTCCTTGAAGTTGTATCGTGCCCGCGGCACTCACTTTCGGGTGCGGTCCGCGTTCCGGGCAGGCATCGGATTCTGTTTCTTTTACCTGTTCAGGCACACGGTATGGCCCGATCGTTACTTGTCTATATGCTCCAGGGTCAGGAAGAACGCGTATTCCAGTGCTATCTCACGGATGGAATCGAAACGTCCGCTCGAACCTCCGTGCCCGGCCTCCATATTGGTTTTCAGCAGCAATATGTTGTCATCCGTCTTGGTAGCGCGTAGTTTGGCCACCCACTTGGCAGGTTCGAAGTATTGTACCTGGCTGTCGTGCAGTCCGGTAGTCACCAGCATGTTCGGATAGTCTTTGGCTTCGACATTCTCATACGGACTGTAGCTCTTCATGTACCAGTAGGCCTCTTCATCGTTCGGGTTGCCCCATTCGTCGTACTCATTGGTAGTCAGCGGGATGTCTTCGTCCAGCATGGTGTTGATAACATCCACAAAAGGCACGTCTGCCACTACTCCGTTCCACAGGTCGGGACGCAGGTTCACCACCGCGCCTATCAATAGTCCGCCCGCGCTGCCTCCGCCGGCATACAGATGGTCTTTACTGGTATATTTTTCCGCGATCAGGAATTCGGCGCAGTCGATAAAGTCGGTGAAGGTATTCATTTTTTTCTGCAACTTACCCTCTTCATACCACTGACGACCCATCTCCTGGCCGCCGCGGATGTGGGCGATCGCGTAGATAAATCCACGGTTGAGCAGGCTCAGGCGGGCACTGCTGAAATAGGCATCTATGCTGTTGCCATAGCTTCCGTATCCGTACAGGAAAAGAGGGGCACTCCCGTTGAGTTTCGTGCCTTTTTTATATACTAAAGATACAGGCACTGGGGTGCCACCCCGGGCCGTAGCATAGATACGTTCGCTCTGGTAATCTGCGGGGTTGAACCCGCCCAGGATCTCTACCTGCTTGAGCAACGTTTTTTCGTGCGTAGCCATGTCGTAGGCATAGGTAGACGAAGGAGTAGTGAGGGAGGTGTATCCGTAACGGAGTTCGTTCGTATCATACTCCACATTGGTCGCGGGATACGCGGTGTAGGTAGACTCGCCAAAGTCCAGATAATGCTCGTTGTGGGTCTTCAGGTCCAGGATACGCATTTGCAGCAATCCCTCTTTGCGCTCACCTATTACCAAATAATCTTTGAATTCGGTGAGGTATTCGATCAGTACGTCTTCACGGTGAGGAATGTATTCCGTCCAGTTCTCTACCCCTGTCTGATCCGGCGGGCAAGTCATGATCCGAAAGTTGATCGCGTCCATATTGGTCTGGATCAGGAATTTATCGTCCAATGCCGTGACATCGTAGAGGACATCCTTCATCCGTGGCTGGAAAGACCTGAACGTGGCTTTCGGATCGTCGGCAGAGATGTAGAACATTTCCGAAGAAGTGGTCGCGCCGGAATAGATAAAGATATATTTCTGGTTTTTGCTTTTGTAAGCACCGATGTAATTCGTATGGTCTTTTTCTTCATATACCAGCGCGTCTGCCGCAACCGGAGTGCCCAGCTCGTGGCGCATGATCTTTTCCGTGAGCAAGGTGACAGGGTTTTTCAGCGTATAGAACAGCGTCTTGTTGTCATTGGCCCAGGTCGCGGACCCGGTGGTATTCGAAAGGGTTTCGGACAAGATCTCTCCGCTTTCCAGATCTTTGATATAGATCGTGTATTGCCGGCGGCTCACTGTGTCCACAGCATAGGCTGCCAACCGGTTGTCGGGACTGACCGAGAACCCTCCGAAACCGTAATAAGAATAGCCTTCGGCCATCTGGTCTACATCGAACAACAATTCTTCCGGAGCTTCCATAGAACCTTTTTTCCGGAAATGTTTCCGATACTCTTTGCCTTCTTCCGTACGGCTGTAATAGTAGTATCCGTTCCTGAAATAGGGAACCGTTTCATCGGCCTCTTTGATGCGACCGCGTATTTCGTTGTACAATTTTTCTTGCAGAGCAGCAGTACCGGCCATGACGGTATCTAAGTAAGCGTTCTCGGCGGTCAGGTACCCGATCACGGCTGTGCTGTCAGGACCGTTTCCAAAATAATCATACATCCAGTAGTAAGGATCGGATACCCGGTCGCCATGAATGTCGCGCGTATGCTCTTTCTGCATGGCCACCGGAGCAGTAGCTTTGCCGAAGCCTGTCTGATTGCCCGTACCGCATGAGGTAAGCACGGAAACACAGGCCATAATCACCCAATTTTTTTTCATATCAGTCAATCTAAATACGTTTTGTGATACAAAGATAATTATTTACTTTCGGAGTTGGTCAGATGTAGGTAAAAAAGTATAAATATACACTCAGAAACGGATGCCTTAGCCTACAGGACCTATTGGTATGGATCGCGGATCCTGAAGATGTAAAGTAAAGTTGCCCCGGAACCTGGCGGGGAGCTTTTTATGGTTGCCTACCCCAAACGTCTGACCCCGCACAGAAGATCGGCTGACTCTTTTCTCAGGTAAATAATCCGGCAATTTGATCCGTTCCGGTAACCAGACGCAGCCGGATTGGGTACCGGTTCCGATCTGACTGGTTACGGAAAGACCAGCATCCATGTACGGCCCGTGAAAACAGGAAAGGCTGGTCGTAAACTGATTTCAGGGGTTCTTCTTTCATGTAGCAGACAGAAATAAAACGGGGTCTCTCCCTGCCTGATCTGTCTGTATGATCGGATACCTCCCGGTCCGATGGCTGCCATCTGCCTGACTCCGCGGTCCGCTATCTGCTGTATGTGGTTTTGTCTGGAAAGGTGGTTTCATGCTCTTTCGCGGCGTAGTCGAACCAGTCGTAAAACGCTTTGGCATTCGTGGGTTGTCCGTTGAAAGAAGCATACATTCCGATCATCACTCCGGTGAACCCATCTGCCACCTCTTTACTGAGGTAACGGGTGTCCATTCTGCCCAGCTGAGTATATCTTTCTGTCGCAGGATCGCCTGCGAAGAAGGTGTATTGCATCGGATCTCCTTCGATCCGGAGCAGGACTTCATTGCCCGCGACGGGTTGTTCGGCAGCTACATAAGAGAGAGAGCCTGTTTTGACGCGGAGTTGTGCTACATAGCCCGCTTCTTTCCTGCGGATCAGTACCTCATAATGGTGTTGATTGTTCTGGAGCACGGTCAGACCGGCCTCTTCATTTTCCGTATCGGAAAGCAGGGTCAGCCGGGTAGTAGCATCGAAGTAGAACTCTGTTTGCCGGCGTCCGACGAAAGAGACCGGTTTGGTTTCGTTGAGTGTATAGGGCGACGCGGATAGGCGCAGGGATCCTTTTTTCCGTAAGGGAGTAATTCTCCGAAAGGGGATTGCGCAGGTAGTTCCATTCGAAACCCAGGGTTTCTGTATCGAAGCTGACACGTACAGGCTTTTTCTCAACAGGGTATTGGGGCAGGGTAGGGACGTTCATCTCCAGAGAAACCGTGCCGTTGCCGTTTACCTGGGGCCATCCCCCTTCGGGCCAGTCGACAGGCGCCAGAAAAGTCTCCCTGCCTAAGATATGGAAATTCTGATAAGGAGCCAGGGTGCGGAACCCCAGGAATACCGTCCACCACGATCCATCCGCCGCCTGTATGAAATCCGCGTGACCCACTCCCTGGATCGGGTTGGCCTGGGCGATCCGGTTGCAGTGTGTCAGGATCGGATTCAGCGGACAAGATTCGTACGGTCCGTAGATGTACCGGCTGCGTCCGATAGTGGCGCTGTGCGCGTATTCCGTACCTCCTTCGCCCAGAAGCAGGTAGTAATACCCATCCTTTTTATAGATATGAGGAGCCTCCGGATAGCGTCCGCCTGTCCCGCCCCAGACCAATCGTTTGGGAGCCAGCGTTTTTCCCGTGCGCAGATCTATCTCCGTCACCCGGATCCCCTCATTTCCCTGTGTCACAAAATAGGTCTTTCCGTCTTCGTCCCAGAAAATGTCGGGGTCTATGCTGTCTATATCCACCCAGATGGGTTCGCTCCAGGGCCCGGCAGGGTCTGTGGCGGTGCAAAAGAAATTCCCACCCGCCGACACATTGGTGCAGATCACGTAGAACACTCCGTCGCGGTAGCGCAGCGAAGGGGCAAACAGTCCCCCCGAAGCAGGAGCATCGCGCAGAGGGAGTTGCGATTCGCGGGTCAGGCAATGCCCGATCTGTTGCCAGTGTATCAGGTCTTTGCTGTGGTAAATAGGCAGGCCGGGGAAGTATTCGAACGAAGAGGTCACTAAGTAATAGTCTTCCCCTACCCGGCAGACGCTGGGGTCGGGATGGAAGCCGCGCAATACCGGATTGTGATAGCCCGATACGGCCTGTGCCTGCAAGTGGGTGAGGCCTGTAAGCAGGCAAATCATAAAAAAGAGGTTCTGTTTCATATCGTTTGTTTTTCAGGAGTAAGCAGATCTTTTTTATCTGTCTGTTGCTCCACGCGGTATACAGCCCCGACAGATAAAAAGTGCCCTATACTTTAAGTTTCCAGCGCTTCGCTTCAAGCGGGCATACAAAGATAAAAATTATATCTGATACACAGAGGGGTCGTATGTCAGGGATAGAGGATCGTTTTGTGTCGCGTCGCGCGGATGAAGCCCAAATGCCTGGGTCCGCCTACCAGCGGAGAGCCTGCCGCCGCGTATGGCAAACAGCCTGCTTGTCACCCTGAAAGTAAGAAAGCCACCTCACTCACAGAATATGGATACAAAAAAACGGAGCTATACCTATTGAATAGCTCCGTTCGTGTTATCCTTCTTCTTTTTACCTGAGTTTAAACTTCACTTTACTCTTGATGTCTGTAGAAGAAGTTCCGATCCATGCCTCAAAATCTCCCGATTCTGCCACCCAGTCGTGTTTGTCCGGATCGAAGAAGCTGAGTGCCGATTTATCTACAGAGAGCGTCACTGTCTGTTCTTCTCCCGGTTGTAGGGAGATTTTCTTATATCCTTTCAGCTCCTTGACGGGGCGGGGGAGCGACGACTTCAGATCGCTGATGTAGAGCTGTACAGTTTCCATCCCTTCCCGGTCTCCTGTATTCTTTACATTCACCGAGAAAGAGATGGTATCTTCCGCGTCCATCTCTTTCTTATCGGCAGTTGCTTTGCCATATTCGAAAGTCGTATAGCTGAGTCCGTGTCCGAAGCCGAACAGCGGTTTGATCTTCTCCTTATCCAGCCAGCGATAGCCCACAAAGATGCCTTCGTGGTAGGTTTCGTTGATGGTATCTCCCCGGTGGGTCGATTGTTCCAGTTCCAGTTTGTTGCCGGGATATTCGCCGACTTTGTGCGCGCCTATATCTGTCAGTTTCACCGGGAAAGAGAAAGGCAGCTTACCCGACGGGTTCACATCGCCCACCAGCACACGGGCCAGCGCGTTGCCAGCTTCCGATCCCAGGTACCATCCCTGTACGATCGCGGGCACTTCGTCGACCCACGGCATAGCCACGGCATTTCCGGAGATATTTACCACCACTAAGTTTTTGTTGGCTTTGGCCAGTTCGCTGATCAGCCTGTCCTGATGGTAAGGCAACTCCAGTCCGTACCGGTCCGAATCTTCGCAATCCTGATGTGCGCTTTTGTTGAGCCCCCCGAAGAAGATCACATAATCTGCCTGCCTGGCCACCTGCACCGCTTCCGCGATCAGTTCGTCTTCCGAACGGTCGTCATTCAGGTCCTGTCCGGATACCACACCGTTGTATTCGCCTCCCGGATCACCTACGTATCCGCGGGCATATACCACCTCCGCGGCCGATCCGATCCTATGTTTCAGGCCATCGAAAGGAGACACCTCGTATTTTACTTTCAGGGAGGAACTACCCCCGCCCACAGTCATCATCTTCAGCGCGTTCTCACCGACCACAGCAATCGTTTGTGCCTGAGACAGGTCGATGGGGAGTACGTTGTTCTTGTTTTTCAGCAATACAATCCCTTCCTCCGCGATCTTGCGGGCCGCTTCGCTGTGTTCCGTCGAGTTCAGCGAGCCGAAAGGTTTGTTCTTGTTCATGGTGGTGTGGTATGCCAGGCGCATGATACGGCGTATCTTGTCGTCCAGTTCCTGGGTACCTACCTGTCCGGACTGGATCATTTCCAGGTACGGATAGGCTAAGTAGTAGTTGTCATACGCGTTGCTCCTGCCGCTGGCCAGCCCGTCTGTCCACGAACCGAACTCTATGTCCAGTCCGTTTATAATGGCCTGGTACGTATCGTGGGTACCTCCCCAGTCCGACACCACTACCCCTTTGAATCCCCATTCTCCACGCAGAATATCGTTGATCAGGTATTCGTTGTGACAGGCATGCTGGTTCTTATACAGGTTGTAAGCCCCCATGATGGTCCAGGCATCTCCCTCCTGTACGGCTGCTTTGAAGGCAGGCAGGTAGATCTCGTACAAAGCGCGGTCGTCCAAGATCACATTGGTGGTGTGCCGGTTGAACTCCTGGTTGTTGAGCGCGTAGTGCTTTACGCAGACCGCTACGCCGTTTTTCTGTACGCCCTGAATGTAAGGGACCACCATCTTCGAGGCCAGATAAGGGTCCTCGCCCATGTATTCGAAGTTGCGTCCGTTGAGGGGAGTGCGGTAGATATTCACACCCGGGCCCAGCAACACGTCTTTTTTGCGGTAGCGGGCCTCTTCGCCGATAGAGTGGCCATAGAGCAAAGACATCTCTTCGTTCCAGGTAGCCGCCAGCCCGGTCAGCGCCGGAAAGGCAATACAGGAGTCATTGGTCCAGCCCGCCTGCTCCCATTCGTCCCAGAGTACTTCCGGACGGATACCGTGAGGACCGTCGGTCATCCAGAACTCAGGAATGCCCAGTCTGGGCACACCTGGCGAACTGAATTTGGACTGCGCATGTATCATGCCGATCTTTTCTTCCAGGGTCATTCTCGAAAGCGCGTCTTCTATACGTTCTTCCACCGGTTTGGTGTCGTCCAGATAGACAGGCAGTTGATTTTGCGCGTATCCCGTCAGGGTACACGCGCAAAGTAACATAGTGACAGATTTAACTAACTTCATAAACATAAAATGTACGTAAATATTAGAATAATCAGACAGAAGCACATACGAACAGAACGTTCAGGCACTGTCAGAAACAAGACCCATCAGGAAAACCAGGTGTTTATGTGCTTCTGTCTGTAAAAAACATATCTCTTTTTGTCCATCGTGGCTCAGGGTATTTTTTACCGGAGCACGAATGTCACTGATTGTACATCCCGGCTGTTGCCGCCGATCATCACTTCAAAATCACCGGGCTCGTATACATATTCGAGGTCGGAATTGTAAAATTTCAGCAGATCGGTACCGATCGTAAACCGTACAGTCCGGCTCTCTCCCGGCTCTAAACAGATCTTTTCAAAGCCTTTCAGCTCTTTCACCGGGCGCGATATGCTGGCCACCACATCGCGGATGTAGAGTTGTACAGTCTCTTTTCCGGCATATTGCCCGGTGTTGGTTACCGTTACAGAGGCTGTCAGTTCTTCCCCGGCATTCAGGGTGTTTTTGTCTAAGGTAATATCGCTGTAGGTGAATTCCGTATAGCTCAGTCCGTAACCAAAGGGGTAGAGCGGGGCGTTCTTCTCATCTAAATAGTTGGAGCGGTATTTCTCAAACGATCTGTCCGAAGCCGGACGACCTGTATTCAGGTGGTTGTAATAAAGAGGGATCTGTCCGACGTGGCGGGGGAAGGTAGTGGTCAGCTTACCGCCGGGGTTCACTTTGCCAAACAGTACATCGCCGATGGCGTATGCCGCTTCGCTGCCGCCGAACCATACATTCAGGATCGAAGGCACGTTCTCGTCTTCCCATACCATCGTCAGCGGACGTCCGGTAAAGAGTACCATGACCACAGGCTTGCCCGTTTTCAGGAGTTCCCGCAACAAACGTTGCTGTACATCCGGGATACCTATATCTACGCGGCTGCCCGACTCTCCGCTCATTTCCGAAGCTTCGCCTACGGCAACTACGATCACATCTGCCTGAGCCGCTATGGCCAGCGCTTCCGCCCGGAGTTCCTCTTCCGTGCGGTCGTCGCGGCCCAGGCTGCGTCCGAAGAGGGTAGCGTTGGCCTCCAGTACCGGATCGGCAGTCAGGTTAGCACCTTTGGCATACCATACCCGCGCCTGATCACCGGCAGCCGCCTGTATCCCTTCTACAACTGTAGCGGGTGTCTCCAGATTGGCTGCCACACTCCACGTGCCCGGCATATTGGAGCGGGTGTTGGCCAGCGGCCCTACCACCGCGATGGTCTTTGGCGCGGTCAGCGGCAGGAGACCTCCCTCGTTCTTAAGCAATACAAAACTTTCGGCAGCTATCCGCCGGGCCACCGTGCGGTTTTCCGGCGTGTATATCTCTTCTTTCGCGCGGGATACGTCGCAGTATTTATAAGGGTCTTCAAAAAGTCCCAGTTTGTATTTCGCTTCCAATACGTAGCGGCAGGCCTGGTCTATCTGTCCCTGGGTCACTTTCCCTTCTTCCAGCGACCGGGCCAGGGTGTGGAGATACCCTTCGCTCACCATGTCCATATCCAGTCCGGCGTTCAGCGCCAGGGCCGATACCGTTTGCAGGTTGCCCAGACCGTGGTTGCTCATTTCACTGATCCCGCCGTAGTCCGCTACTACAAATCCGTTGAAATGCCATTGGTTCCTCAGTACCTCCGTCAGCAACCATTGGTTGCCGTGCGCAGGCACACCGTCTACCACGTTGAAAGAGGCCATGACGCTGCCTACCCCGGCTTCTACCGCGGCCTGATAGGGATAGAAATACTCGTTGTACATCCGGATGCGGCTCATATCCACTGTGTTGTAGTCGCGTCCGGCTTCCGAGGCCCCATACAGTACGAAGTGCTTGGCACAGGCTAATATCTGCTTGTTTGTAGCGAAGGACTGGTCCGCTCCCTGATAGCCGCGCACCATGGCTCTGGCTATCTGTCCGCCCAGGTAAGGATCTTCTCCGTTGCCTTCCGAGACGCGTCCCCAGCGCGGGTCGCGGCAGATATCCAGCATAGGGCTGAAGGTCCAGTTGATGCCGTCGGCACTGGCCTCGGCGGCGGCGATGCGGGCCGACTCCTCGATCAGCTCCATATCCCAGCTACAGGAAAGCCCCAGCGGGATAGGGAAAGTGGTCTCGTAGCCGTGGATCACATCCATACCGAACAACATCGGTATTTTCATGCGACTCTCTTCCACAGCCACGCGCTGTATCTCCCGGATCTTCTCTACTCCTTTGATGTTGAACATTCCGCCTACCTGACCCTGGCGGATCTTCTGAGTGATGTTGCTGTTCTCGGCAAGTCCGGTGATAATATCTCCGTCGCTCGGCAGGTTCATCTGTCCGATCTTCTCTTCTAAGGTCATTCGGTTCATCAGGTCTGTGATGAACGCGTCCATTTTCTCTGGGTCATGTTGTGCCGCCAGGGATAGTGTTACCACACAGGCGAAAAACAGGAAGGATACCTTTTTCATGATCATATATATAGAATTTAAGTATATGAGTGCGCGGTTTTCCGAAGCAGCAGTTCCGCCTCTGTAAAAGAGGGGCGGGAAACACCTGTGTTCGCGCGGCCCTCCGCTACTTTGGTTTCTACAAAATAATGGAAACAATTGATTGGAATTTTTCTTTGGAGTGAAAAAAGTAGCGTTTTTCAAAACCAAAGAACTGATAGTAAGGTTTTTGTTGTGTTTCTATCGCCGAAAAAAGTAGTAAAAACACAAACCGTTCAATGGTGTCCGGAGGGATAAGAGCCTATGCGCATGACCATTTTCTCAAACTCATCGCGCGACACAGCCGCTTTGTTCCGGGCTTTGGTGCGGTAGTTATAGATCGTACTGAGTGAATACCTCAGGAAGGCCGCGATCTTCACGCTGTCCGTGATGCCCAGGCGGATCAGGGCGAATATACGCAGTTCCGTGTTCAGCACTTCCCCTGGTTTCGGTGTCACACGCTCTTCATCGATCAATAGCGCGTTGAACTCTGCCACAAAAGTCGGATACAGGTTGATGAAGATCGTATCAAAGTTGCTGTACAGCTCTTCCAGTTCATTTTCGACCAATGTGGTAGACTTCAGCATGCGGAACAGCTCCTCCAGTTGCCTGTCATTGGCTTTTTTGTTCAGCGCCTTGCGATAGTTCTCCAGCTTACTTATGTAGGCCGAGCAAAGATCAAAAAAATGGGCGATATATTCCTCCTTGATCAGGTTGGCTTCCGACAACTGCGCGTTCTTTTCGTTGAGTTGTTTGTTGGCCTCTGACATTTCGACATTCAGTTCCCGCAACTTCTCATTGGTGGCGTGCAGTTCGCCCCGGATATGAGATACTTTTTTCATCTGCCGGTACACATATACCACGGCAAAGATCAGGAAGAAAGAGAGTATACTGATCAGGGTCAGGTAACGTTGCAACTGATTTTTCTGTTTGGCCTCTTTGCCGAGATAGGCAGTGTTGATGATGGTATAGAATTCCGAAGACTGGATGGTACGGAACTGTACGTTGCAATAGACCGCGTCTTCGATGGCCGATCGCACATACTTATAAGCCCTGTTGATGTCTCCTCTGTCATAGAAGATCGAAGAGAGGATCTGCATCGAGGCGTTGTCCTTGAGGGAGTTGATCAGGTCTGCCCGGGCAGAGAGCGCGAAATACCTCACTGCTGCCTCCGTCCGCTCCTGGTGCCTGTTGATATAGCCCAGCAGGTAGGTGATCATCGCGTAGTCAGGCGTATCTGCCCCGGTGGTGTGCAGCAACTCCAGCAGGCTCTCCTCGGCCACCTGGTATTTTTTCAGGCTGATGTCCTTTTCCGCTTTGGTAAGGATGTATTTGGTAGTTCCCGGTTTCAGCTCTCCCAGCAGAGAGTCTCCGTACTGATAGATCTGAGTATCATATCCGGAAGTTTGTACATTAGAGGCATAGTGACGGAAAAACAGGTACCAGGCATCGTAGTAGGGAGCCAGCAACGCTTCGGGAAGTGCCTGCCTGTCTATATGCCTGAGCAGATACTCCGACTCCCTGTATTTTCCGGAAGAGGAGTAGAGTGTGGCCAGCTGTATGCGGGCCGCGTAGGAGAGGGCTTCGCTTTGCAGGTGGCGCGCGATCTTCATATTGCGGCTGGCATAGTGGATGGCGGAGTCTAATTTGAATTTCTGGTATTCTTTGCTCAGGTTCTCATTGAGGTGGTATTCCTGCAACGCGGAAATGCCAGGGGTCAGCAGGCGTTTGATGTTCTCTATTTTTTCCTCTTTCTGTACCACATACACCTCCTTGTTCTGTATGGCGTTGTCGAGCTCGGACAGGATGAGGGCGGTCTCGTTGCGGGAATGAGCCACCGACGATACAACCAGCAAAAGCAACAGGACAAGTCTATTCATAATCTATCTCCCAGGTGTTCTTACTCCTCCGTGGGTAGAGGAAGAGGTATGCAAAGATAATAAAAGCCGGGCACAAATCGCGACACAACCCTTTTTAATAATGGAAAAACGTACAGCTGGTTCGCGCGGATACGATCTCCCCGGTCTGTACACAGCATGGGGTTCGCGGGATGCTCAGGTAGTTACGGTCTCACGGTCGGGAGTTCAGATCGTATACGTTCGTCAGGCTGGCTGCCTCAGGCTTCGGTCCTTGCTGCCGGGCGCGGTTTCCGTCTCCCCGCGGCGGTATTTTCCGTTGTCAGGGGGGCGGCCTACCCCTGGGATTGGCTATGGGCATACGCGCCGGCGTCTGCCTGGTAGGGCGGATGTGCCCCCCGCGATACCGGGTATCTGTCTGATCTCCTCTGTTGGTGTGGATGTGAGGCAAATGCCGGAGAAGACCCACAGGGATGTTTTAAGATAGATCATCGCAGCTTAAATTACATTAATGAAAGTCGTCTGATCAATCAAACGGCGCAAATCGTTGTTACAGAGTTGTATTTAACAATCAGATGTATGAATTATCTCAGAACGTTACTGTTTGTATGTATGGGAAGTATGCTTTTTGCCGGTTGCGTGACCAAGAAGAAATACAGGACTGTACAATCGCAATATATCGATTTAAGGAAAGACTATCAGCAAAGTCAGTTGCAACTCACAGAGAGTCGCACCTTAGTAACCAGTCTGGAAGCCAGGCTGGCCGAAGCCCGCAGAGACAACGAAGACCTGCGCGCCACGCTGAATCAGGCACTGTCCCAGTCTTCGCAGGGCAATGTGAATATCGGCAAACTGGTCGATGAGATCAATGCTTCCAACCGGTTTATCCAGCACCTGGTACAGGCTAAAAACCGTTCCGACTCGCTGAACCTGGTGATGGTAAGCAACCTCACCCGTTCCCTCACCCGCGAAGAGAGCGTAGACTTAGACATTCAGGTGTTGAAAGGAGTGGTCTATATTTCTCTGGACGACAGGATGCTGTATCGCTCGGGAAGTTATGAGATCAGTGACAAAGCCGGGGAAATTCTCAGTAAGATCGCCAGGATCATTCAGGACTACAGGGATTACGATGTATTGGTAGAAGGGAATACCGACACCGATCCCACCTCCCGCGCCAACATCCGCAACAACTGGGACCTGAGTGTACTGCGCGGATCTTCTGTGGTACAGGCGTTGCAGACCACTTACGGAGTAGACCCCCGTCGCCTGACCGCTGCCGGGCGCGGAGAGTATAATCCGATCGGCACTAACGCCACCTCGGAAGGCAAAGAGCGGAACCGCCGGACACAGATCATCCTTACCCCCAGACTGGATCAGTTTATGGAACTGATCGAACAGGCTCCGGGAAGCTTTCCGCATGGCAACGACTAAGGCCGCGGGGTGGAAGGAATGAAAAAGCGGCTGTCTCCGCAAAGATGTTGGTTTTCAGCCATCTCATACCGTAGAGAAACGCGAAGGCTTGGTGAGGCCCTTTTACAGCACCTCATCAGCAGACTGAGGGCGACTCTTTGGGCTTATTTGCGGAAGGGGTCAAAAGCAGTTCCCGGTGGCAACGGCCTTCCGCGGGTCATGTAGTACTTCATGTAGTCCCGGAAATCTGTATATCTGTCTGAATTTTTCCAGGAAGGCCATTTTACCAGACGGATCATTTCGGCCCCGGCCAGCCTGGTAAACAAGGGGTTGTTTTTAGTTGAATGCCTATGAAATTGTACCAGGGTTCTACACGAGCTCCCCGGATATAATGTACATGATCCGCGGCCATTCGGGTATGACGATGCAGATAGATCTCTTTGTAAGAATATGTGGTATGGCTGACCGACAGCGCGTTACGGGGCTGAGTGAGGGTATACTGTTCCCTGTCAAAGATCACATACTGTTTGTTCCGGACATAGATCCACCTCACAGATACAGCTCCTATGGTCAGCAGGAACCCGTCAAAAAGGAGAAGAAAAAGGGCCATCATTCCGGGCAATTCACCGTCCTGCCAGAGAGAGTGTGTCCACCCCACTCCAACCATACCGAAGACGATCAGTAACAGCGTACCGAAGCAGGAAAACCCTTTTGCCCAAGGGGTCATTGTGCGCTGAATGACTATCCGTTTATCCGTCAGTCCGGTAATCTTTCCGATGAAAAAAGCTCTAAGTTTGCGGCTACCCAGATAAGAGATCGGAAATTTATCTTAAAAAGGCCAAGAGAGGCGAATAAATACGTGGGTTTTGCCTATGTCCTCCCGGTTGATCTGTAAGGAATAAGTTTTCTTTTTCGCGTACATAAGGTGTATCTGTTCTGTTTTTTATCTTATTTATGGATGGGTAGCGTCTTTCATTAGGTTTTTCAGCGAAGGAAGGGTCTTTTTCATCTGTATGCATACCAGTCCGTTCTCTCCTGCCGCTCCGTACCGCTCTGTGTAGACCGGCTTACGGATATAAGTTATCGTGAAAATATGGGCTGCCCGCAAGTGTGCCAGACAGTCTGTCCATACATCCTCTCTGATCACTTGTCCGTTTATACAGAGCGCGGGCTGTTGCGATAACGGGATCTCATGGAGGGTACGGAGTATTTTTTCTCTGTATTTTCTGTTGTCTTTTCGGGTGGAGATACTAACGATCGGGCGCGGAGGCGTGCAGCTCGTTACTCCGGGAGCCAGTATCTGGTCTCTTCCCAGATACGAGATGGATGTTATTTTTTCTTTAGGCAGGTAGGGTAACTCCTCCGTGTCTGTTAAAAGTATACCATTCAGGACATACCGATAGCTGTTGGCTGTGTCTGTCTCCGCTTCCCGGATAGTGATTCTGATCCAATGATCTATGTATTGCCTGGTATCCTTTGTATGCTGGCTGTAGCCAGGAAGGAAGATACCTGAGAAAAACCATAGAAAAAGCCATCTGTTTTTTTCATAAGCGTTCATTATCACATACGTGTCAAACCATTCTATGCGCTATATGCCGGGCAGGGAAGAGAGAAGCGCGGCCTACGCTGGCGGTTCCTGAGCTACCTCACTGACCTTCCGGGCACGGAAAGCAGCGGGCAAGGTGTCCCCCCTTCCTCCTCAAAATCTTTCACCCGGAACTCGTGTTTTCGTTTTATACACCGGATACACTCTTCATAGGATAACTTTCTGGGGCAATGATGCCTTTCAGACAGGATAGGCGGTAGTATAATATCCCCTTTTACAGGTTGTTGTATATATGCATGTGCTATACTTGTCGACATAAGGGAAAAGGTCCCGTCCGCTTCGCCTGTATAGAGATTGAAATAGCTGGAAGGCCAGATCTCCAGGGCTTCCCGGAGATAGATCTCTGAACCCTGCTGATGGAGTTCTAACCAGTACATGAGTCCGGATTCTATACTCTGGAATACCAGCCTGACCTGATGGGGATGGATAGGTTCCGTATATACCTGCCAGCAAGGAGCAAAAGTCAGGTCTTCCTCGTACACTGCTCTTACATACACATCCGACCGCACAACTATGTTCCGGGAAAACAGGGTGAAAGTGTCTGTCGTATAGAAACAGTCGGCTTCCTGGTCGGCGGAAGTCTGTTGGTAAAGATACCCCGCCAGGGTGCCGTCGCAATAGACCGGCCGGGGGCAGTTCTCCTCCTGTGCCTCCGGTAGCAAGGAGACAAAAAGAGGCAGGATCAGGGCAATCGCGCGTACATATAGGGACATATAGGCTATGGTTTATAAAGTTCCATTTCTATCCGTTCCTGCGCGCGCACCGGCGCGCAGGCTTTCCTGTATGTCTGCTCAGCGAGCAGCAGAGGGAGATCTCTCTTTTTTAAGATACCGGGAAAAAGCATCCACCCTGCTGTCAGACAAGTAAAGAACACACAGATAACAGGTAAAAGAAAGAGCGTCTTGTAGTTCTTTTCCACAGGTCTGATCTCTATATATACACACAGCAAAGGCAACAGAAAAAAGCTTAAAAACCTCAGTAGCGCGGAGTCGCGGAACTTTTTGATCAGATTCAGGAAAAGAGTTCCTGCTCCCAGCGATAGTATCCCTACCCCCAACGCGCACCAGACCCACAGGATGTGCTGATAGCCTTTATCCATCGGGTCCGCGGGTGGGTCCCAGACGGTACGCGACAGATGCAGCAGCCCAGTCAGCAGTTCACTGGCTAAAAAGATACCGCTCCACAGTCTGATCAGGTAGCATTTCATGGGGCTGTTTATTTAAGTAAAACCTGTGCGTAGTTCATAGACGCTTCTTCATCAGATAGTTCCCGTTTTTTACTGTCACAGTGGCTTGTGACGCTCTTTCCGTCCGCGGAGTAGGAGCTCACTTCACCTGTGGCTTTCCCTTTTCCGGACTTTCCTGCTCTGCGGAGATGGCTGTTGTGGTAAGCCTCTTTCGGATAGCTTGCCTCTTCTGCTGCCCGCGGGAACCCTGCAAATATAAGTATTTATCTGCGAAATCAAAAAAGTTGCTCAGTCAGAAACCCGCTTATCTCCTGTGCGTATAGTAAATGAGTGGTATCAGTTACCCAAATCTTTCCTTAGGAATTTCTGCTTTCGTTCAACCTCTTTTCTTCCCATTTGTTTTATGGAAAAACCAACCTATGAAAATTATGATTTTACTGGAACCTTTTCATACAGACGCGTTAGACCTGAAAAACAGAGTGGTCATGGCTCCCATGACACGTACGCGCGCAGACAATCCCGAACTGGCAGCTACGGACCTGATCGCCGAATATTACGGACAGCGGGCTACGGCGGGACTGATCATTACCGAAGGCACACACGTGAGTCGCATGGCAAGAGGCGCGATCCGTGTGCCGGGTATCTACACCGATCAGCAGATCGACGGCTGGAGGAAATCGACTGATGCCGTACATGCCCAGGGAGGTAAGATCTTCGCGCAGATCTGGCACGAAGGCAGACTAAGCCTCCGGGAAGTGCTCGACGGACATCTGCCTCTGGCTCCTTCCGCGATCAATCCGGGTACGAAAGTGTTTGCGCCGGAAGGAGTATTTATGGATACACCCACCCCCCGCGCGATGACGGTAGAGGAGATCCGGCAGACCATCCGTGATTTTGCCCAGGCGGCACAGAACGCCACGCGGGCAGGATTTGACGGGGTGGAAATCCATGCGGCAAATGGTTATCTCTTCCATCAGTTCTTTATGAAGTGTTCCAATACGCGCACGGATGCGTACGGAGGAAGCATAGCCAACAGAAGCCGTTTTCTTTTCGATGTACTGGAAGCTATCCGGGAGAAAACGGATCTGAAGCGGGTAGGCATTCGGCTGTCTCCTCTTCTGGATCACATCCAGGGGATAGTGAAAGATGAGGAAACGGATCGGCTTTTTACCGATATAATGGGAAGACTCAATGAGTATCCCCTGGCGTATATACATCTGTCGGGGGTAACGGGAGATCACTCAGACGATCCTCTGAAACAGGTGCTGGATAGCGCGCGGTATTACCGGAATATCTACAACGGCACGCTGATGATCAACGGAGGATTTATGCGTGATACAGCCAATCAGGCGCTCCGGGAAGGGATAGCCGACCTGGTGTCCTTCGGAAATCTGTATATCAGTAATCCCGATCTGGTAGAGAGATTCAGACTAAATGCCCCGTTGAACAAAAGTGACAGAGATACTTTTTATTCCATAGGCCCTGAAGGATATACCGATTATCCTTTTTATAAAAGCTAATATACACACGAGTTTACTTTACCAGGTACGCCTGACTTTACCAGGTTACGCCTGGAATAGCGGAATTTCACACTGTATATTTTTTTATCAAATGGATAGTCAAAAAGTGATAAACACGCTTGTTTTCTGTCAACATGT
>Ga0192241_10180_pt1 | contig 35046 bp, 43 predicted proteins | sample Koala_Koa27_I3_FD_131239 | JGI IMG/M metagenome (GOLD analysis project Ga0192241, IMG submission 131239) | Enriched cells from koala feces incubated with labeled cellulose particles, San Francisco Zoo, California, United States - Koala_Koa2-7_I3 ... | reverse complement strand
ACTCCTGACCCGCTTTGATCGTGTGAACGAAAACGACCAGCAGTGGCAGTCTACTGCTTACGACGAAGGACTTCAGCATTACTTTGAAAAAAACAACCTCTTCGTCCCGCTTGACCTCCAGCACGAGCGCGACATCCGTTCCCTGGCGGGGCGTCTGGAGTCGCTCGAAAAGACGGAAGAAGGCATTTTGATTGAAGCGTATGTACCCCGCGGCGTTTATTATTATAACCTAATAAAAACGCTCCTGGATAATCATATCCTGCAGGGTTTTTCCAACTATGGCTACGTAACCCGTGGGCATATTACGGACGATGTCCTGCACGTAGAAGGCTTTCAGCTCATTTCGGCGTCGCTGGTAGACGTACCTGCCGACACCGCCGCCCGGTTTATCCGGAACGGAACCGCGCTGAAAGGCTTTCCTGCTCCTGAAAACGAAAACATTCCTTTCGATAGGGAATTGTCTGTTTTCTGGTATTAACTGATAAAAAAAGATGTATGAAACGAAACGAAACGAAATTAAAGAACTTTACCGCCTCCCTTTCCGCCAAGGAAAAAGTTCTTGCCCGGCTCCGCCTGCGCAGCAATACGCTATCGGATGAAGCGCGCGCCGAAGCCGAAGCTGTAATCGGGGAAAAAGAAGCGGAAATTGAATCCCTGCGCACACAGATAGAAGAGCTCGATGCAGCAGAGGAAAACATGGACGAACAGCTCCGCGCTCTGGTAGCCGAGCTGCAGGGCAAAGTAGAGGAAGTAGAGGAATCCCTGCGCGCACCTCGCAACTTTGTTCAGGTGCAAAACTTCTTAAAGAGCGAAAAAGCGCAGCGCCTGTTTCTGGATACCGTCCGTCACACGTCCGACGTGAAAGAATTTGCCCACAACTGGCGTGCGGCGCTCACCCAAAACGGGCTATTCGACTTTGCCGTGGATGAGGATGGAAAACCCTCCCCCGAGACTTTTACCGGAACCTTGCCCGAGGCGGTACTGGAAGAAATTAACGACGCCTGGGAAACGGCTGCCGATGGCTTTCTCTCGCTGCTGGATGTAACGGGGCTGCTGGCGCTGAAAACCCTGACCGATGTCAACGACGCCGATAGTAGTCGCGCCCACGGTCATCAGAAAGGAGCGAAGAAAGACGAGCAGGCACTCATCTTCAAACCCAAAGAAATCCGTGCGGAAATCATCTACAAGTTTATCCGCATCGATCGCGAAACGGTGGAATATGAAAACGCCGGCGGTGCCCTGCTACGCTACATCACCCGCGAGCTTGCCACCCGCATCGTGCATGAAATTATGCGCTGCGTCCTGACAGGGGATGGCAGGTATCTGTCCGACAACCCCGGATCGGGCAGTCACCCCCTTCTTCCCAAAGAGGGACACGTAACCAAGATAGAACCGATTACGGAAGCGGCACCGCTTTATGTAACGGAAACCCTGTCGCAGGTCCCCGTTATCATCGACCGCGAAACCGGAGGTAACCCGACACACGACCAGACCGGGGGCGACTGGAAGGAGGGCTGTTTTACCTATCCGGAAGACTGCATCCGTGCGGCGCTTACCCATCTGCCGACCATTGATGAAGTGGCCGCCATGGTATCCACCATCGAAGCCGAGGGCGATATTCATCTATTCTGCAGCAAAGCGCTTGCCAACCACCTGCGCCGCTTCGTGTACGGCGGAGGCGGAACACCCATCTACAACGCGCTGGACGACCTGGCACAGATGCTGGGCGTAGCGGGCATCCATACTACCCGCATCCTGCCGCAGGTAGCCACCGCCGACGGGGTTTGTTTTAACGCGTTCTTTGACTGCTTTTCCTCCAGCGCAACGGCGAAAAGCTACCTGAAGGAAAAGTATGGCATCGTCTGCGATAAATCCGAGGGAGACAGCAAATACAACAACCTTGACGGCATCATCAACGCGCACGAATACAAGATGGTACAAGCCATCGCGTTCGTCCCCTCCGCCTACAAGGTGGTGGGCGATGTAACCGTTCGCGGGTTCGAAAACTTCAACCTCGCCTACAACAAGAACGAGTATCTGAACGAAGTTTATATCGGTGGTGCGCTGACGGTACCCTTCTCCGGTGCCTATCTGACGCAGCAGCTGCAGAGTAAACTCGGACTGCAGTTTATCAAACATAAACTAACAGAAGTAGCAGAAGAAGAAACAGAAGAATAATCATCCCATGAAAACCGTTCTAACCATCGAAGATATGATCCGCCCCTCCCAGCCGTGGAGTTTGCCACCCGCGGCGGGAGCAAAAGACCGCACGGCGCTGGAAGGCATCATCGCGGAGGCTGAGCAGTCATTCCTGGATACGTTTGGAAGCGGTGCGCTGGATGCGGTAGAGGAACCTCCCGCAGCACACCCGCCCCGTAGGAGGAGAAACACCTTTCAGACGCTGGATCCGACAAAAAAGGACCCCCGTGACCGGATAAGTAAGCGTACATCGCAGGCGCTCCGGTACTGGACGGCGGCGGCGTATCTTCGGTACGGGGCGGTCCGGACAACGCCGGCAGGCATCTCGGCGCGCGCTTCCTTTACGCAGTCCGAGCCCGTCTTTGACGTGGCACGCTGGGCGCGGTTCTATAATGAAGCCTGCACGCTGATGTACCGTCCGGAAAAGAAAGTTTACAATTTATTTAACTATTAAAAAAAATAAAATTATGGCTTATACACCTTGTGATTCCTCACAGATAGGAATGAATGCACAGAAAAACTGTTTATTTCCCGCCTACGCCGGTCTGCAAACCCTTGCCGTTATGTGCCGTTGGGAGGACGTGAACCGGATTATTTATTACCACGAGCACGGAGAAGACGACGAAATCGAAGACGACTACAGTGGCGGCGGCGAACAGGAAACGGTAACGATGCAGAATAAAAATCGCATCAAACGTATCCTGCTAAAAGGCTGGGTAAATAAAAACGAAGAAGACGAAAAAGAAGAAGACACCAACCAGGGCGACCAGCTTCCTTCTGTGCCGACAAACGGCGGCGAAGAAGGCGAAGAAGAAGAAGAAAACGGAACCTATGCCAAATGGATTGCCATCGAAGCCGGTGGCGCTACGCCCTACGCTGATACATCGGAAGAATACGACGCCGATAGTGGAACGTTTACCAAAACGCTTACCTTTACTGCCCCGCGTGCCGGAGCGGAATTCAGCAGCGAATTTATTGAACCCCTCCTGCGCAACAAAAATGGTTGGGTGGTAGTTCTTCAGCGCAAGGACAAAAAGGGTGGCGACAGTGCCTTCCCGATTCTTGGACTTGACAACGGGCTGATTGCCTCCGAGGCTTCACTGAATTACACCGACGGCGAAAATGGCGGCTGCTACAGCTTTACGCTCACGGAAACCTATGCACCGAGTGCCGAAATGGACCTCTGGTGGGGTAATTATCACGATACACAGAACGAGTTTAACTCTTATCTGAAGTACACCATCGACGACCATGGTGAAGCTAATGAATAAGACTAATAATTTTTTTACCGGTACCTCTTTTCTATTCTGAAAAGAGAAGTAGGGGTACCGGTTTTTTTAAAAAAAGTGTTATGGAAGAAAACAAAAAAGAAATAGTAGAAGAAACTGCCACAGCAAAAGAGGTGACGGAAAGCGAGGCGATGACACCTTCCGTAGCCGCAGCGCCGGAGACCGAAGTGCCGGCAGACGGAGACATCGCGGAAAAGAAACCCGCCCGGCGCAGGAAAACGCCGCCGAAAAAAACAGCTGCACCGCAGGAAATCCCGGAAAAGAAAGGACCCCTTCGGCTAAAACCTTCGCTCCGGCATGGGTTCCAATTCAAGGGACGCTACTTCAGCCGCACCGAACTAGGGCGCAAAAGTGTGCTGGAAAAACTGTATAAACAGTATCCCGGTTTATTTGAAAAATAAAATATGAAACTAAACCTGTCCACACTCACGCTTCACGACTACGAGGTCCTGCTCCGTGAAGGGTTATTGCTCGATGCGGACCGCCAGCGGGTGGAGGAGCGTGTAGGGTGTGACTGGGATTACAACCTCTGGTCGCTTCCGCTTAGTTCGCTCGCCGACCTCGAAGCCGGCGGATTGCCCCGCGCACTCGAAACGGAAATCCGACCCGAAGGCCCCCTCGTGGTTATGCTGCCACGAATATTGTATGTTCGGAATTTTTTTCAGTCATTACTTGAGATGCTGGAAAAAATTCACCTCGCACCCCTTCCGGAGGACGCCCCGCTGCTGCGCCGCCTGCCTGAGATGAAAGGCATCGAGCGCCCTCTTATCGAAGTCCGTGCTTATTTCGGGCTTCCTTCCTTCGACGCCGCGGCTATGGTCCCGCTGGGCGATTGGTTTTTAGTCCGCAAGGACCTCTATAGCGCGGCTTATCTGGAACGAATGCGCTACGAAAGAAACCGGAGACAGGCGAAACGAAAAAATAAAAAATAACTCGTTATGGCAAAGAAACATTTTAAACCGCAGGCGTTTCCACCGCCCGGCATCGACCGCCCGCATATGCCCTTCCCATACGGGACGGAGGGTATTATACAGAAGCTAAAAAACAGCGTGGGAGCCATCGGACTCCCCTTCCGATACGGTACGGGTGAGGAGCTGGACCTATTAATCGGCAACACCCCAATGCCCGCCTGTATGTGTTATCGAATTGACGAAACGGAAACGACGTACCGGAATACGATGCGGTGTGAGATTTTCACCCCCACGCTGTATTTTATCGACCGGTCCAGCCATCGGGCGAACAGCGTGGAGCAGGAGCGGATCGTGCAGCACACCAAAACCTATGCCGATGCCTGGCTGAATTACATCCGACACAGCCCCGACCCCGACCATGCCTTTGAACTTCTTTCCGAACCCACACTGAGCCGGGTTTATCTGGAATTCGAAGACATCTTCACGGGTATCGGTGTTCGCGTCCGGCTCATTGAATCGCTGGGTGTTTGCGTGGAGGACCCGGTTTTTTATTTCCGCCGACCTATTCACACAGTAGCTCCCGGGTGGAGCGGGGAACATCCTTTCCATAGCAGACCGCACCACCGCATCCGCGTAAAAAATGGAAACACAGCAAGCCGGGAGGAAAGAAATGAGCGCGCTAAGTGATTATATCAAAAAAAGACTCGAGACCGGAAGGGATGAAATAAAAACCGCGCTTTCGGGACAGAAGATAAACGCCAGCGGACGGAGTTCGGAAGGGTTCCGGGTGCGGGTGTCCGATACCCGCGCGCAGCTGTACTATAGCCGAGACGGAGATGGAGCGCCGCTTCTTACCTTGGAACAGGGACGGGCGGCGGGTGCGGTGCCTCGGAACTTTACAGAAATTATTGAACAGTGGAGCCGCGACAAGGGACTTCGGTTCACGGATGAGAAAGAACGTCGGCGGTTTGCCGGCGCGGTGGCTTATGGAAAGATCAAACGTTTTGGTTACGGTCGCCCCTCTCCTGCCCGGTACGGGAGCCGTACCTATAACTGGACTTTGGTTGTAGAACAGACGGGGGACAGCCTAAAAAAATCCCTTCCGTCCTACACAAAAAACTATATAACCGATTTAATATATAAGTAAAATGCCAGCCAACAACGAAACCATATTAATTGACGTCTCGTTTGAGACGAACGACCTGGAGGCGCGCGCCGCCAAAGTTCGCGCAGAACTGTCGGCGCTTCGCACGGCAAACAAGGAACTAAAAAAGGACGTGGACGCCATGACGGAAACCTCGGCGGAGAGCGCCCGGCAGCTTGCCCTGAACGAAGAAGCCATTAAAATGGATCAGGTGGCACTTAAAACGCTGGACGCACAGATTGTAGACGCGGTAAAAACCACCGAGGACTACGGCGATAGCCTCAACGAAATGCGTGTTAAACTTGCCTCCCTACAACGTTCTTACGCCGCCCTCTCTAAAGAAGAAAGAGAGAGCGCCCGGGGCACGGAAATGCTCGGACATCTTCAGGGACTGCGTACCGAGGTGGGAAACCTCGAAAGCTCGATGGGAGATGGTCGGCGCAACGTGGGCAATTACACCAGCAGTATCGAACAAGCCTTGAAGAACATGGGAACGACTGGCGGTATCAATCTTAAATCCCTCACCACCTCTGTCCAATCCTTTGGCAAGGTCTTTATTACGTATCCGTTAAACGTTATCACCGCCTTGCTTGCGGCTATTATGGCTGTGATAAAAGGTGTAACGGATGCCTTTAAAAAGAACGACGAAGCGATGACGGCGCTGCAGGCTGCTTTTTCCGCCTTCGAGCCCGTCCTGAAGCTTGTTTCCGATGTCTTCCAAGCACTCGTAAATATAATCGCAAAAGTAGTGACGGCGGTTGCGAATGTAACAACTTCCATCCTCGGAAAGCTTATCCCATCTTATAAACAAGCAGCCGACGCGGCGCGTGAACTGGTCTTGGCACAGGATGCGCTGGAAGAGTCGGAAAGGCAGTATGCGGTAAACAGTGCCCGGCGCGCCGCTGAGATTTCCCAGCTGCGCAACGAGGCGCAGAATAAGGACAAGAGCCTGGACGAACGAAGAAAAGCCCTACAGGAAGCAATAGCCCTCGAAAGGGAGGACCTCGAGGAACAACGACGGAACGCCGCCGAACGGCTCCGGATTGCCCAGGAACAGGCAAAACGGGAAAACGACACGTCGGATGCGACAAAAAACAATATCGCGAATCTGCAAGCAGCTGTTTTTACGGCTGAAAAAAATTACGAAGATGGTATTCGCCGCCTTTCGTCCTCGTTGCAATCCTTTAACGAAGCGGAAAAAAATGCCACGAACGCGGCGGTCCAAGCGGCCGCCGAACGGAAACGCGCGGCGGATGAAGCCGCTAGAGCCGAGGCGGACGCTTACGCCCAAGAGGTGGAAGACTTGAACAACCGGCAGCAGGCAGCCGCTATCGAAGCCGTGCAGCTGCGGTTAAACGAGACCCAGCGAGGAAGCGAGCAGGAGTATCAACTTCGCCTGCAGCTCCTCGAGATGCAACGGGCACGAGAGTTGCAAAATACCGAACTCCTTGCCTCTGAGCGGGCGAACATCGAGGAGAGATATCGCCAGCAGGAGGAACAAGCTAGGCGCAGCCGGGAAGCCGGACAGCGTGCCGAGATACTCGATAACATGAGTCAAACGCTGGAAGAACAAAACGCCCTCATTGAAGAAGAGGGAAAAAGCGCGGAAACACGCGCCGCAAGCCGCCAGCTACAGGAGGCACAGAACTATTTAAACCTTTTGCTTCAGTTGGATGAAGAGACCCGCGCTATTTTGTTCCCCGAAGAGGGGTCCTACGCCGCGATGCTAACAGCACAGCTCGAGCAAGTAGAAGCCGCAGAACAAAAACTGACGGATTCCACCCAGAAAGACATAGACGAAAGAGTAAAAAAATGGCAAAGCTTTACCTCCGCGGTTTCGAAAAGTACACAGCAGATTATCGGAAGCATGGGCGACATGGCGGGCGAGAGTGAAAAAGCAGCCGCCTTGCAGGCAAGCGTACAGATGGCGGAAATCCTGACCAACGAGGCGCTGGCGCTAGCTCGTGGCACGGCAGCCAGTCAAACGCAGCCATTCCCTGCCAATATTGCGGCTTTGATTGTCACAATAGCCCAGATCACCTCGCAGTTTGCGACGGTTTTCAAAACGTTTTCTCAGAGTGGTTTTGCCGCGGGTGGTATCGTGGCGGGTAGCTCCTACACGGGCGACCGTCTCGCGGCACGTGTAAACAGCGGGGAGATGATATTAAACGGCGCACAACAGGCGCGGCTCTTTGAGCTGGCAAACAGCGCGGCGGGCGGCGCCGCGGGTGGGTTTGATTACGAAACCCTTACTGCCTCGCTTACGGAAGCCGTAGCGGCACAGCCGGCACCGGTGATGGATTATAAGGAGTTTACCACGTTCCAGCAGCGGACGGCGCTATACAAAGAATACGCAAACATTCGTAAATAAAAAGAAATATGGCAACCTATACACTAACAGTGGACTCTGATGTTTGGGTGGATGACGTTTGCACGGCGGTCATTACATCCGCCGGGGAAGAAGAATCCGAAGAAACAGAAAACGTAAACGTCCTGCTTTCGATGAGCTCTGCAGAGGAAGGAGAGGAAGAAGACCCATACAGCCGGTTTGACACTGAACTGACACTTGACGGGTGGATCGATGACCGGATTACGTTCTCTTTCCGCGACTTTGCCCGCTCAGCCTACAATTACGGCATGGATTATATGACTATGCAGATCGTGGAAGAGGAAGAGGAAGAGGAAGCGGAAGTAAAAACCATTTACCTGCACGGTGGCATCCGCCCGCACGAGACCATCTATCCCCTTACCGAATACCGCGTCATGGATGCCGACGATGAGCAGCCGGTTTATTTTGTCGGGAAAGGGCTCACGCTGTATGGTACGAGTAATAACACCTGCCGGCCGCTGGGAAACATACAGGAGGAGGAATCGAACACGCTTCGCGCCCGGAAAAGGAGGGATGCGGATGGAAACGACGACGCGCTTCTGTGGTATGCTTGTACCTCCCTCGGTGTCGGTTCCTACCGGTTTACCGCACCCGACGGTATAAGCCGGTTAATAAAAGTGCGCGCGCTGCAGGAACCCTGTGAAAAAATCAAAGCCCGCTGGACTGGGATGTTTGGTTTTGAAAAAGCGTGGGTATTTGAAGCCTCAACGGAGCAGCTTACGGCAGAGGATAATGTCGACTTTTACGACATAGAAACGATCGGCTATCCGCACCGCAGCGGGTACCGGATGACCGTAGGCGGTATCAGTCGAGGGCTTACGATGGAACAACGCCGCTACTTGGCAGATATTGGTGTGGCAAACGACCTTAGGGTGGACTGGATACAGGATAACCTCCCGGCGCGTGTCGGGAGTGCCCCCAGTGTATCGCTTACGGGGTCGGTCTCAGACGTTTCCATTACGTTCTATCTCCTGCATGTTGCTTTTTAATGTTTCACGTGGAACAATAAACAAAAAAAATAATGTTCAGACTACTAATTGATACAGCCAGTAGCCGCGTGCAGGCGGAAGAAAACGGAAGTAATGATCCCGACGCACAGCAATATATCGAACTAAGTGACGAGGATACCGGATTTCAGTACACCTCGCTCCTTTTCCGGTTCGAGGATCTGGAAATGACACGCTCGTTTAACCTCTCTATCCCTGCCACACCCCACAACAATGCGATACTTGGATTCAGTGAATACCCCGCCGCCTCGGGTGATGAGGTTACGAATGAAATGGGGTGCACGCTCTTGTATGATACTGGACAAATCAGCGGTAACATATCGATTGTCGACTATTCCGACGGTGTGTATAACGCCTGCCTTACGCTCTCCGGCGGCGTGTCCGCCCTCCGAACACTGGCTGAAGCAACGGACTTAAAAACAACCCTGGGAAGCAGTGTAGAAAACACGGAAGAGGAGGACGAAGAGGAGGGAACCGGAACCGTTTACACGGTAGCGGACCCCTATACGTTATCGGTTGTCATGGATTGGAGTGACTCGGCTGCCTGCCGAAGCGGTACGACGTGCGCAAATAAAGCCCCCGACCTTTGCATCCAAAGTTACTACACAGAAGGTGAGGGCGGTGGAACGTTCTTCGATGTCTGCTGGGGGAAAAGCGGCTTTGTGGCTGTGGGTTCTTCCTCGATTGTTTCCAGTTCGGACGGGAAAAATTGGACGGAAATTTATACAACCGGACAAGAAGAAAGTGCTAGCAATTCCACGAGCAGTGGTTTTTACGCCTGTGCAGCATATGACAACAGCAGCAGCGAAACGACGTATTACGTCCGGTGCTCAAACGCGATTTATTCCTTTACCGGAATAGGGCCTATTGAAAGTCTGACGCTTTTTGTGAACGCGCTGCAGATGCCTTTTACGGATATTGCTCGCAAGGGATATAAATCAAATCATGCTTTTGCCCCCCTGTGTGTGTGTGAAGATTATTTGTATTATACTTCCGAAAAGGAAGTATATCGCAAATCGTGTAATGACAGCGGTAGCACTATTCTTTCCGGCACAAAGCTTTCAGGTAGCGCCAGCAGCGGAAATCACACTTATTCCATGGCAGGGGACGATAACTACGTATATGGCGTCGGACGTTACGGGACCAGATGGTATTATAATGGAGAGAGCAACAGCACTTCTAAATGGAGTGCACTACAGAATGAGAAAAATGGCTGGTTTGTTTCCCGCGAGGGAGGGCGATGGTTCGCCGGGATGGCTGGTAAGAATGGGAACAGAACCCGGTTATATTATGCCCCTGCTGATCTTGAACCTTCTTTTGTGTCAGCTGTTGCTGTTAGTGGAAAAGACGATAAAACGATGGAGTATACCATGCTTTGCGGCGGCTACTGGAACGGATACTATATAGCAGCCGGGGAAGGCGGACATAGCTACTACGTGAAGGAATCTAACGTTTCCGATGTAAAAAAGTGGACGGAAGTCAGTATTGGTAACAACACCTGGTGGGGGATGGCTGTTAGCAATAATGGAAACAACAATGAAGAACAGGTGGCTGTACTGGTTGGCGCGAACGGTATTAAATATATAAGTTCGGATAGCAGCGAGACGCCCGATACCTGGAACTCCGCTTCCCTCACCCTTTCTTCGCTTCCGGGTGATATACCCTTTATGCCTTGTGTATCTTACATGTATCTACTGGAAAGTATTTCCGCCCAGCTAGACCTGGGGTGGACAGCCCAGCAGGATGAATATTATGACACCATCGGCAAATGGCTCGTCATTGTCCTGCCTACGGCAGTCGATAGCGGGGGAAATAAACTACAACAAGGCGACATGTTTTATCTGATGGACAACCTTCCGGACATTGAACCGCTTAATCTTTTCTTAACGTATGGTGCTATTACCGGGCGGACGCTTGGACTGAAGAATAACGAGCGTGGCGTGCCATGTCTTCACTTCTTTAATTACAACTGGGCGGACGATAACAATTACAACGATGGCGAGGCGGTCATTAATCCCGTTTATTACGGACTGGAACAGATAGGAAGCGATACCCTTACGCGCGGTGTTGGGGGACTGGCTTACAACAATTTTATCCGGTTTACCGAGAGCGAACTGACGCAGGAGCGCGCCGATGGCTACGAAACCAATTACAGCGTGCCCAATTCCACCCTAACAGCCGAAAGCGACTGGTACACGTCACCGCTGGCGAGTGGTTCCACGCTAGGGAGTTTGCTGTATCTAAAAAATATCGAATACACTCGCGAGGTGGATGAAGAAGACAATACCATTCAGTATACGAATATCAGCTGGGAGGGTGAGCCAACGGTCGCCGTATGGAAAGGCTGCAGCTCACCACTCGGTACACTTCGCACCTTTGATATGGGACAAAACGAGGATTTGAACCGGGTACTGCAGGAAAAAACAACGTACGAGGTCACTATCCCGATGCCGTTCTATCAGTTCATGCAGTTGAATAACCTGTCCCTTGTCAGTACCTCCGCCCGCGTGTGGTGTGTTTATGAAGCCGCCTGGCAGAATGGACTGGCGGACCTTACACTGGTACGCCTGAACGCCCAGAATTATGACGGCACAGGCGTGGGAGGTGCTTCGCTAACGGTTACACCTTCCTACATCTACTGGCGGCTATCCGATTGGGACTGCCACACGTATTGGCAAAGCTGTGGGGGTGAAGAGGAGGACCTCGAACAAATATACGAAGCCTGTGTAACGGTTCAGTGTAATCGGGGGGTTACTTATTCTACCTCGAGTCCTTATTTACAGGTTCAACTCTGCGGTAGCGGGGACGAGGAGGACGACTGTTGTGAGGCGGACGACGAAGACGGAACCCTCTATAAAATCACCTACACGGGTCCGGGAAGCAGCGCGGAGGATTCCTCGGACATTACGGCGGCGCTGGGGACGCATTACGTTTATTTCCAGAGCGGGAACAAGACAACCCGGGTGAGTGTTATCATTTCAACCGAGTCGGAAAACGAAGAAGAAACACCCTGTGCTTATGCATGGATGGGGTGCACAGAACAAGAGCCGGGTGATATACCTTATTGGGCAAGCTGTGATAAAGAAGAAAAAAAATAAAACCATATATCAAAAAAAATGAAAAAGAGAGCAATAAAAAACGGAAAGAAAACGGAAGTAATTATCTCGGAAGCAACGGACGGTGTGAACAAGGTCAGACTTATCGGGAGTGCCCGCGCGGAGGAGGAGGAATGCCCATGGGAGGAGATTGACGCCTACAGCGGACGCTTTGTTGTGGCGGGTTATCGGTATGGCAACATCGACGACACCGACAGCCTGTATCACCCTTGGCTGGCTTACTCCACCGACGGGGGAAAGACGTGGACAAGGAGTAACACTACCGCGGATGAGAATCAACCACATGCGCGGCTTCAAGCCCTTGCTTACGGAGGCGGACGCTTTGTTGTGGCGGGCCACCGGTATGACACCTCCAACGTCGACAACGAGTGGTATCACCCTTGGCTGGCTTACTCCACCGACGGGGGAAAGACGTGGACAAGGAGTGACACTACCGCGGATGAGAATCAACCACATGGGATACTTCAAGCCCTTGCTTACGGAGGCGGACGCTTTGTTGTGGCGGGCCACCGGTATGACGACATCGACGATTATCACCCTTGGCTGGCTTACTCCACCGACGGGGGAAAGACGTGGACAAAGAGTGATGTTGTCACGGATACGGATCAACCACATGGGATACTTCAAGCCCTTGCTTACGGAGGCGGACGCTTTGTTGTGGCGGGCTACCGGTATGGCGACACCGACGACGCCGACAACCGGGATCACCCTTGGCTGGCCTACTCCACCGATGGGGGAAAGACGTGGATAAAGAGTGACACTACCGCGGCGGAGGATCAACCACATGCGCGGCTTCAAGCCCTTGCTTACGGGGACGGACGCTTTGTTGCGGCGGGTTACCGGTATGGCGACACCGACGACGACAACACCAACCGCGACGATTATCACCCTTGGCTGGCTTACTCCACCGACGGGGGAAAGACGTGGACAAGGAGTGACACTACCGCGGATGAGAATCAACCACATGGGATACTTCAAGCCCTTGCTTACGGAGGCGGACGCTTTGTTGTGGCGGGCTACCGGTATGGCAACATCGACGACGCCGACAACCGGGATCACCCTTGGCTGGCTTACTCCACCGACGGGGGAAAGACGTGGACAAGGAGTGACACTACCGCGGATGAGAATCAACCACATGGGATACTTCAAGCCCTTGCTTACGGAGGCGGACGCTTTGTCGTGGCGGGATATAGAAGTGGTGGTACCGATGTTTACCATCCCTGGCTGGCTTATTCCACCGATGGAGGAAAGACGTGGACAAAAAGTGTAACTACCGAGGCGACGAGTCAGCCGCACGGGCGGCTTTACGCTCTTACCTACGCTCCCGACTCCTATTGTTGGAAGTTTGGAACAGAAAATGAAGAAACAGAAGAAGAAGCAGAAGAAGCATAATAAAAAAATACCCGCTTTTTTTAAAAAACCGTTTTCCTTTTTTTTAGGGAGACGGTTTTTATTGTTTCACGTGGAACCATCCAAATCCGAAACCGTTTTTTAGGGAGACGGTTTTTTTGTTTCACGTGGAACAATTTCGTATTAACCTCTCTTAACTCTTTTCCCTTTATTTATTAACTCCTTTTAACTTGAAAAATTTGCGAGACTTTAAAAACGGTTGTATCTTTACAGTGTAATCAAAGAAACAAATTTAATCCTTTAAAAATTAAAGACATGAAAACAAATATAAACAGAACCGACAGGCAAGGCAATTACATAGGCGACGGAAGTTGTCATGTAGATTATACCGTTATCAATTTTAGTGAATACCCGCAAATAAGTTCTTCCGTATCTCTTTCCGAAACGACCGAATCCGTTTACGTGACTTATAGAAATGACGAAAACGATAAAAAGATAACCACCCGTTTTTCATACCACGTTAATAACGCGGTTGCTTTCGGTGACCAACTGAACGGGTTCGCCGCCGGCAAAAACGAAATCCTGTATCATCTGGGGTTGAAAACAAGGACATTTATCCCCGATACGTTTCTTTTTATTAATAAAAGATGTGTCGCAAAAAAAGATATGGAAGCCGGATTATACGAATTTGCCGAACTCACCATTAAGGAAATGTACGACCTTGGAAAAGGTGCCGACCTCTCCGCCTATACGGGAAAAATCGCAAAGAACAGTAATTATTTAATCCTGGGCAGCAAAGTGGAAGAAGAGGTTAAGACCTCGACAAATATCCTGGGTCAGAGGGTCCAACTCGGAAGATATATATATAATTAATTTCCTTTAACCTTTCAGCCCTTATTTATTAACTCCTTTTAACCTGAAAAATCTGCAGGATTTAAAAAAAAGTTGTATTTTTACAGTATAATTAAAGAAAACAAAGTTAAACCCTTAAAAATTAAAGACATGAGAACAAGAGAAAAATCAAACTTGGATATCGTGAAAGAAATCGAAGAACGGAAACCGAAAGAATTAACGTATGAATATAGCGTAGAGTATTGGGAGGCAATCGGATGGATGTTGATGAGCGTGATCACCAAAGAAGAAGCCGACCGCTACTTCACTACACCGGACAGCGTCGAGGAATATTACCAAAAAACATACTACAACGTAAAACGATACATCCGAGAACATTTCGACGAAAATTTTGATAATTTTTAATTCACCCCTCCCCGGGGAGCCTCCCCGGGGATTTAAAACCATAAAAAAGATGAAAAACAAAAAATTTGTAAACCGTTACTTTAGCGTTGAAGAATACTACGACGCAGCACGGGAAAAGATGGAAGCACTCAGAGCAATTGAAAAAGAACGCTTTTTAGACCCCTGGGAGGAAGCCGAAAAGGAAGGCGCCCGGATGGATTTGGAATGTTACGGGCGTATATTGGAAGAGGAAGAGGAAGAGAATCGACGGCAGATTTGCGAGAGCCAAGGACTCTCGCGCTGGTGCTGACCTTGTTCCACGTGAAACAATAAACTTTTAAAAATAAAAGAGATGAAAACAAAAAAGTATTACACAAGCGAAGAAATTGAAAACATGCCGCCGGCCGAACTCCGGGAACTGGTAAAGAGCCAGCAGGCGCAGCTTGAGGCGCTCCGCTGGAGCACAGAAGAAACAAAGGAATTAATAATCGCAGCGCTGCAGGTGCTGCCTAAAACGATCGAATTATGAAAGAGTATGAACAAAATGTTATCCGGTATGCTATAGAAAACCCTGACGGGCGGATGCCCTTCCGCCACGGGTGGGATCTGCTGAACAAGCCCGAAAAACGGGCATGTTATGTAGGCTTAAAGAACCTGTTCGGGCTTGAAAGTTATGAGAGCGTACGGGCGCGCGTATCCGGGGACAGGCGCGTCAAGCTGACCGTCACGGAAGCCGTCCGCGTCGCCCGGTATTTCTACGAGGAGTTTGGAATCGATAACCCGTGGGGCGATGGACTTCAGTAATGTACAGGATCGGAGCGGGTGCCTAGGTGGCACCGATGCCGCCCTGGTGGGACGGATCGGGGGCGGGCTCCGGATCAATCTCGAACACTACATCCGCCTCGCCGTTGCTTACGGCGACCTGCCCCGGCGGTACCTCCGCGAGGTGCCCAAGACGGAGGCGATGGAGGCGGGACACCGGTTCGAGGATTACTTCTTCGAGGAGGTCACCCCGGATTGGACGCCCCGCGTCGAGCGGCAACACATCCTCCGGCGTCCCATGGAGGGGCTTCCCGCCCTGATCGCGCACGCCGACGGATACGACGCCACGCGGGGGCTGGTGCTGGAACTCAAGTTTTCGCGCTACCACACGGCGGACGTTGCCGAGCGATACCGTTGGCAACTGCAGTGGTATTATTTCCTCGGCGCCGAACGGGTGCGCCTCGTCCACGGCAGCGGCACGCTCCCGGAGGATGTTCGCATCGCATTCCGGACGGTGGAAAAAGACCCGGAGGCACAGGCGCAGCTGCTGCGGGGACTGTGCCGAATTAAAGAGATGCGCCCCCGGATTCAAGAGGTGGCAGAAATGATAGAACTCAGAGAAATCGAAAACGATGAAAAATAATTATTAACTCATAAAAAATTTAGAAAAATGAAAACAAGCAGTAAAATTTTAGTTGCAGCAGTTATGATTTTTATGTCCGCCGGCATCGGCGCGCAGTCTATTAGTAAAAATAAAATATTAACGAACAAGTTTAACCCCTGGCGGGTTGTGGTGAATTATGATGCGGACCATAGCCGGGACAATTATTACCTTTTATCGGTGAACAATGAGGAGTATGGCAAAAAAAGGGACGGGAGTTATTTCCAGACTTACAGTTTTTTTGGAACAGCGGAGGAGTTGATCGAGTTTATCGAGGAGGCAAAAATCGCCCTTACGCTGGAAAAAGACGAGACGTATACGTTTGGGTCCAAAATCGGCAAGGAGGCAGGTTGCCGGGCTACAAAAAACATTATTCATTACGATTCGAAAACGTCGGGAGACAAGTTCGAGCTTGCGGGATATAGCTGGGTAATGAAAGATAAATATTTAGAGGAACTCGTTTTAAAAATTCAAAAATTCGAAGATGAAAGTCAAGGAGATTAACTTGCAGATCGTGCACAACCTCGGCAATTATGAGTCGGTGCGCTATGGGATTACGGTAGAGGTGGAGGAGGGCGAGCGCGCCCTATTCGCCCCGCTGAAAGAACAGATCGAGAAACAACACGCCGCCCTATATCCGTCGCGGGCGGGCGGAAATAGGAAACAACCGATCGACGGACGGTTATAAATGAATCAAAAAAAAGATGAAACAGAAAATCGTATTTGAAGACAACGAAAAACGGACGCTGGTGTATCGGTATCAGCGGAGCGGGGACGAACAACCGCTTCTGATGCGCTGGAACCAAGAGTTTGAAAAATGGAGCGTAGCCCTGCCCAACAGTGGGGTAGAATTGATTAACGACGTCATCCGCCGGCAGGCAGGCGAGAAATACTGTCGCCCCATCTCCGGGGAGTATCCGACCACGTTTGTAAGCGTCAACATCTATAACGAAGAGCTAAAGGGACGGCTGCCCGCCAATTTTCTTGCCTCGGCGACGGATGTGGTATTAAAAGCGAATTACTTCAACCGGATGGGCAAGCAGGGATATACGTTCCAGCTGCTCGACGGGCGGTTTCAGGAGTTGCGCCGTGACTGGCTCGCCGCCGATGATTACTTTGACGACCCGGACGGGGTACCGGAAGAAAAGTACAGCGCGGGAGCTGCAGAGGAAACGGAAAATAACGACGATTTGCCATTTTAAGGCGATTTAAGAGCGTTTCAGGCTCCGGGTGGTATAAGAGTACCACCCGGAGTTTTTAACGCCTTAAAACGGCTTAAAACAGGTTATAGGAAAAGATGTTTAAAAACTATGTTTTATAACTATGTTTTAAAACATGTTTTTTTAAGGCTTCCGGATTGGGAAGGAACCGGAAAAAATAGTTATATTTGCAACGGTGGAATGTTTGAGGTACGACAACAACAGGAAGCGCGTATTAAAAGAAATTTTAACGACTTTGTCGTTTTAAAATAGGAAGCCCGTGGCGAAATGTCGTACCCATTTTGCCCGGGTTTTTTGTTTTGAAGCGGCGGGAAAATAAAAAATAGTTATATGACGTTAACGGTGACCCCTTTTCGGTTCGATGAAAGATTGCACCAAAAAGGAAAAGAAAACGGAAAAGAATGGAGCGGGCTGCCAGCCATCTGGCAGGGTGCGGCGCCGTTCGATGCGCCCGAGGTATTCGGGTCTCTTACAGAATTGGTTAAAAAAAGGTATAACGCGCCGCCCGTACTGGATGACAAACGAAAGGCGGGCGGGATGGTTGCGGGCTACTCACCGGGCGGACGGAGCCGGACGGAGTGGGTCGACTGCGTGATACTGGATGCGGACGGGAAAAAGAAAGACCCGGAAAACAAAAAGGGGGGAGCGGTGGCGTGGACCCCGGAGGATTGGAAGGCGCTGGAAGAATGGCTCGAGGGGAAAGCATACGCGCGCATTCCCTCCTATAACTATACTGCGGAAAATCCCCGATACAGGATTATCCTACCCCTTTCCCGGCGTATCGAAGGAAAAGAAGAGGAAGAGGCGCGGGACGGACGTCACCGCCTTTGGACGTCGCCCGAATGGAACGCGTTTATCGGTGAAATTTACGCCTGCCTACCCTTTCTTGACCCGGTCAAGGATTGGGGACGGCTCTTTTTTGGCGCCGCTATCCCGTCGGAAGAGAGGCGGGAGGCATACATGCGGGCAATCAGGGTCAAGGAAGACGGCGCGGCGGTGGATGTGGACGCGGTGTTACAAGCCGCCGCGGTAAGACGGGAAAAGGCGGAGGAGGAGAAAGCCCGGGAGGAAGAAATGCGGGCGCTCCGCCGGGCAATCCGGGAGGGCGGAAAACATGACCGCGCGGAGCGAAATGGGATGGTCCGCGTAGACACGAATTATATCGAGGCGTGCAACCGCGTCCTGACGCCGGACGTTGCTATCGAACGCTATCTGTCCCATATCTACACCGGGGCAAAGGATGAGGGAAAATGGATCCGGTACAAATACTACCAGGCTACCTCCACCCCGGGCGCGCTGTATTACAAGGACAAGCAGCGTTTTTATAGCGGGCATAACAACACGGACCCGGCAGCCGACGGGCGGGCGCATGATACGTTCGGACTGCTTCAGATCCACTTTAATTATAGCTATAAGGAAATGTTCGACTGGCTGGAAAAGGAGGGAATCATTACACGGCTCGAGGCGGTGGACTGGCTGGCGGGTGACCTGCCGGAGGAGACGGAAAAGGAGACGGAAAGGGATCTGTTGCCCTATCTGTTATCGGCGCCCGATACGTACCAGTTTGCCCGGCGGTATTTCAGGGAGGAAACCCGCAAGGAGGAAATGGAGAAAAAGTTGACCGAGCTCCTGCGCCGCGCCTCCGTTACCGATCTTAAATCGGTGTCCGGCGTAATGGTAAACGCCGCCAAGTTTTGCCGCCGGTTGGGTGAAAACAATCAAATAGCCCGGCACGCCACGGACATCGCCGAGCGTGTGTGGATAGATGTAATCACCCCGCGGCGGGTGGAAAAGATCCGCGCCGCGCTGGTCAAGGAAAACGTAACCAGGGAGCAACGGAGATTAGCCGACGAGTCTCTTCGCTCCACTTATCCGGCTTTTTCGGCGCAGGATGTGGAGAAGATCCGTTATTTTGTTGCCCGCGTCAAATTCGATTACCGGAAGGAAGGTCAAAACCGGGTGTTGTGGTTTTACGGCAAAAAGAAGGGAACCGGAAAGACAACCGCGGCAGGTGTGATCGTGTCCATCCTTTGCGGCTTTAAATTCAGCGAGTGGCTGGGCGAGCAAAAAGAAGGCGCAAGGACGCTGGACATCGATAGCCGCTTCCTTCGGGAAATCGGACGCGAGGCACACGTTGCGCCGCATGCCATGTTTTACCCCGCCACGCGTCTCGATGATGAGATGCCGCAGAACATGCGCGAATATTCCGAGTTCAAGAAAATCATCACAGCCGATACATTTACTTGGAACCCCAAATTCAAGGACATCGTGACCGGGAAGGCTTATCCCAACTATTTAATTACCTCCAACCCCTCGCCCGTGGAATTTATACCGGAAGACAACGAACGCCGGATTCTGGCGGTTGAGTGGCCGGAGAATCCGCGAGCGCTCGAGCTTGAGCCCGAGTGGATCTGGACGCAGTGGCTGGGATTTATCCAATCCGTAACGCGCGAGGATGGTGACGCCTCGCAGCATGCATTCGAGGAGATTCAGGGCAACCGCCGCACGGAGATCGAGGACCTAAAGGAGGAAATTAAGACATGGCGAACAGAACACTGGTTGCGGAACCTAAACTCGTACCGCTGTAACTTCTCCGAATTTCTCTTCGAGGGTTTAGGCTACAAAAAGCAAGTATATCCGATGGACTTCAGGAACAAAGTCAAGACGGCGCTCGAGGAACTTTGCCCAAACGTATGGATAACAGATAATAGCCGAAAAGGGGGCGTAAAACGTTCCGTTATACAGGTCTACGAGCTATTGGAAGCCATTACGGAGGCAAACACGGCGGACGGGGTAACGCGCGGCGATATTATGGAAGATTGAAAAAGGAACCAAGGAACCAAAGGGGAACCAAAAAAGGAACCGAGCTAACTTGTTGTTGTTCAATCTTTTAAAGTGTTTTAGTTCCTTTAATTCCTAAAAAATAGTATTATTAATATTATAGATTTTTTTTTTTTTGAAAACAATGAAATATTGGCAATATATCGACATAAAAAAAAAAATAGAAAAATACATATATTTAATAGGCTATAAAAAGGAACTAGGAATTTTTACCCTTAATTGTTTAAGGTTCAGCGCGTTAGCTCGGTTCCTTTTTAATTCCAAAAAGGAACTAACCCCCAAAAAACCCCCTCAAATGTTAAAATTTTAACACTTTCAAAGTGTTAAAACGATTTTAACATTTCTGTAAAAATACAGTATGATTAACGAAGATAAAATGTTAAAACCATTAACAATAGTAAAAAAGCGATGAAACGAAGCAAGAAACAAAACGAGAGTACACCCGGACAGCTTTGCCTGTTCGAAGTGCCTGGCATCCGGCAGCAGGAAGAGGAGCGCCGGACAAAGCCGAGAAAGAAGCCCGCAGCGCCTTCAAAACCTGCTGCCCTTACATTTATACCACCTGCAACGGTTAAGTCGCCTGAAATGCCGGAAAATACCTTCTTTCTTAAAGCGGACGTCTTATTGGCTGCTATCCGGGGAGAAAGTACCGAAGTGGCTGAGACAGAGGATGTTACCGACGTATCAGAGGAGGAGTGCCCCTTTTAAGGAGGGCAAACCTGTGAAAAATTTACAGGTTTTTCACAGGTTTTTCACAGGTTTTTCACAGGTTTTTTCTCCGTAACTTCCTCAGAAATAGGTAGTTAGCTAAACCTGTGAAAATGTGAAAAAAAAAAAGCTATTTCACACTGTAGATACAAAAAACTAAAAAAACGCATTTTTGTATTTATATAAAAGACCTGGAGTTTTTTTTTCACAGGTAATTTTTGCCGTAACTTTCTCAGACTCAGCATGTTGCGCTGTGAAAAAGTTTTTCACAGGATAGCGTAAAAAAGGGCCTGTAAAACCTTAAACCGCTCAGAATCAGCAAGATAGCTTAGAAACTTAAAAAGATGTATAATTTTATGGAGAAGTGTAAACGAAAAACATGTTAAACCTGCAACCTGCTCAAAATCAGCGAAATAGCTTAAAGCTTAAAAGAGTAGCTTGAACATTAAAAAGATGTATAATTTTATGGAGAAGTGTAAAAAAGTCATGAAACGAAGAAAGAAACAAAACGAGAGTACACCCGGACAGCTTTGCCTGTTCGAAGTGCCTGGCATCCGGCAGCAGGAAGAGGAGCGCCGGACGAAGCCGAGAAAGAAGCCCGCAGCGCCTTCAAAACCTGCTGCCCTTACATTTATACCACCTGCAACGGTTAAGTCGCCTGAAGCGCCGGAAAATACCCTTAAAACGGAAATGCTGGACCGGCAGGAACTCAACCGGCTGTGGAAAGAGAACCCGGAGGCACTGCACACCTTAAACCGGATGAAAGAAATAAACCCGAATATTATAACATTGGTACGCCGCTTTGCGCTGGTGCCTTTATGTCTGATGTTGCTTTTTTCCTGCGGCAGGTCTTCCCTTTCGGAGAACTCTCCTAAAGAGGAGGACCCTGCTGCCCCTACCATAGAGCAGGCAGTCAGTTTCCTCGCTCTTGCCGAAGGCTGGCACGATTCCCAAAGGACGGGATGTACGGGCTGGGGTCATCGTGTCTGCTATGATACCGCCCGCGCAGTGACGCCCGCCGAGGCAGACAGTCTGGCCACATCCGATTTAAAAGCCCTTTCCGCCCGTTTCCGCCACTTTCGGGGTGATTCCTTATTACTTGCCTTGCTGGCTTATAATGTAGGCGTAAAAGCCGTTAAAACCTCTTCCCTTATGGATTCTCTCTCCTTCGAGGCGTATACCTCCTTTTGTTACATCCAAGGCAAGCGGAGCGAGCGGCAGTATCAGCGTCGTCGCGCCGAGTGGATGCTATTTAAAACCCTATAAAAAAACAAAAAAATGAAGTTGGAAGACTATCAACAAAGAGCTGCCGCGTTTCTCACCCAGCACCCCCGTGCCGTGCTCTCGATGGATATGGGACTAGGCAAAACGGCCGTCACGATTGAAGCTTTAAACCGTCTTGGCGTCCGCCGGGCGCTCATCGTAGCCCCCAAGCGGGTGGCTCTGACGGTCTGGAGGCAGGAGGCCGAGAGGTGGAATGACCCGCATACGTGGACGGTGATCGAAGGTTCGCCCAGTCAGCGCGCCGCATTATGGAAGCGAAAGACCGCCCGGACAGTCTGCAGTTACGAGCAACTCGCCGAGGCCCCGACGCTGGACTTCGAGGCGGTCGTATTCGATGAGTTAACCCGCCTTAGGCATGTCACTTCGAAGCGTTTTCTTTACGCGCTTGGCATTCGCACCGCTATCCGCTGGGGGCTGACGGGTACGCTATTACCGAACGGGGCTATTGATCTCTTTGGACAGCTGGCCGTTCTAGGCATTTACCAGGCTACACCGCACACCGCCCGCCGGGGTAAAACGTATATCCCCGAATTTTTCCGTTGGCGTGCCACCTATTTCGAGGATTTAAATGCGTTTTCCGGCCTTCCGTTCCACCGGTGGAGAATACTACCACCCCATACGCTGGAGTCGATCCTAGAGCCTATAAAGGGGCAAATATTCACCCTCAGGGTGGAGGATTATGCCGCCCTTCCGCCGATGCGCATCCTTCACCGCCCTCACACGCTATCCGATAAAGAGGCGACCCGGTATTTGGATGCCAAAACGTTGCTTCGAGTGGAGACCGACGAGCGTGTTATTGCGTTAAATGATAAATCGACATTTCAGAAGCTGCAGACGCTCTGCAGCGGTTTTATTTATGACCCCGACACCTCCCGCCCGGTCTGGTCGGGGGTTTCCAGCAAGCTGGAGGCGGTAGTGGATGCCGTCTGCAGCATGGTGGGAGAGGGCGAGCAGGTACTCCTATTTTATGCCTTCCGGGCTGAGGCGGCTTATCTAAGGTCGCGGCTTGAAAAAGAAGGCGTAGCCGTTATAACCCCCGACGAAAAAGATTTTTTAGATCGCTGGAACGGCCGCGTGGCGGATGTCTTGCTAGCCCACCCCGCCAGCTGCGGGCATGGGCTGAACCTGCAGTCCTCGGGCTGCCGGCTCCTTGTCTGGGCTTCGCTCACGTTCGACCTCGAGCTATGGTTACAGGCCTCGGCGCGTCTGCACCGCCGGGGACAAACGGCGCCGGTAGATATGTACGTTTTTTATGCCCGCGGCACCGTGGAGGAGTATGCCCTTCGGGCCCTGCAGAAAAAAAGCGTAGTGCTCACTGACTTCAAAAAACTAACACACCGGTAAATTTTTATCCGGGAATAGTTGGTAGTTTTTATTAAATGTCGTATCTTTGAACCGGTAGTAATGTAGAAAGTTTAATTTTTTTCATGTTTTAAATGTTTAACTAAGTGTGAGCCTCTTTTTTGTGAAAAAAGGAGGCTTTTTTTTAGGTGATTACATCCCTTGTTATAGCCAGACAGGAGGCCACCTTTCCGACCGGGAAAAGCCCCGAGACCACATCCCCCGAAAGCATGACGAGGAGGGCGAAAGTTATAAAAGTTTTGGTCTGCTCAAATTTGGGGAGATTAACTACAAGGAGTTCGACGAGCAAGCGAAAGTTATGGAAGTTTTGGTCTCCTCAAAATTGAGGAGACCAACTACAAGGAGTTCGACGAGCTGAACAAAAGGTATAAAAAGTTTTGGTCTGCTGAAAATTCAGCAGACCAACTACAAGGACTTCAATGAGCAAGCGAAAGTTATGGAAGTTTTAATCTCCTCAAAATTGAGGAGATTAACCACAAGGACTTCAATGAGTCGTGAGCGAAAGTTATGGAAGTAGTTGACTCCCCAAATTTGGGGAGTCAAACTACAAGGACTTCAATGAGCAAGCGAAAGTTATGGAAGTTTTGGTCTCCTCAAAATTGAGGAGACCAACTACAAGGAGTTCGACGAGACAAGCAAAAGTTATGGAAGTTTTAATCTCCCCAAATTTGGGGAGATTAACCACAAGGACTTCAATGAGCCGTGAGCAGCGTGAATATCGCCTGACCCGCATGCCCTGTTTGGGGAGTTCTTCGACTCCTCAATTTTGAGGAGTCAAAAGAGGCGTTCGTTAATCTGCTGAAAATTCAGCAGATTCATTTTTTTTCAAAAAAAAGGCTTTTTTATTTGGTGGTTTCATTTTTTGTTTGTATATTTGTTCCATAGTAATTGATAGCGCCGGTTACAAACCTTTAAGAATATAGTAAAACACTATAGAAAACCCGGTAAAACGTAGGAGGCGCTATCTCTGAAACTTTACCGGGTATTTTTTTTTATTATGGAAACAAAACAATTAACCCTTTTTGAAGGGAGCTTTGAGAGTACACCTGTAACGATGTCCAGCCGGGAGATAGCCTCCCTGACTGAAAAGAGGCATGATAACATCCTCCGGGATTGTGATGAACTGAACGAAAGTTACCGGAAAATGGAATTGGCCGAAATTTCGGCCGATTACTACAAAGACTCGTGGAACCGTGAGCAGCGTGAATATCGCCTCACCCGCATGCAGTGTTTTGACCTGATGACCGGTTACAGCCGTGAACTCCGCATTAAAGTCAATCGCCGCTGGGAGGAACTGGAAAAGAAAGAGCGCACACAATTTCCTACTTCTTATGCCGATGCCCTTCGGAAGCTTGCCGCTGTGGTAGAGCAAAACGAGCAGCAGCAGAAACGGCTGGACGAAGCCGCCCAGTGGTATAGCATTAAACGTTGGGCTAAAGAACACGGCACCGACTGGCGCGACTATCGTTGGAGCGTGCTTAAAGCCCTCAGCCATGAACACGGTTATAAGGTGGATAAAACCTTTGACAGCAATTATGGAGAGGTGAACCTCTACCACCGCCGGGTGTTTGAAATGTATGAAAACGGCAGGATATGGAAACAGTTACATTAAACGGAATTACATACGAAGTGTACGACACGCCACCGGAAGGCTTTACGCCCTGCCACGCGGCCGCCAGCCCTTCCGGTTGTCATACGCTGTACAGTAACGACGTTCCCCGGTATCTTTTCGACGGGGAAAACAAAAAAGGCAGAATTAACCCCGCCCACCGCTGGGCACTTGTTAAAAAAAGATGAACCAACACGAAAAAGAATTGGAAACCGCCTGTACCCGGTATGCCCGCGAAAAAGGCTACCTGGCCGTTAAGCTGGAAAATACCGGGCACACCGGCATCCCCGACCGTCTTTATTTGAAAGATGGGAAGGCTATCTTTGTGGAATTTAAGACCCCTGGCACTGGTCGGCTTTCCCTGTTTCAGTCGCACTGGCTCCGATGGTTGGAAAGGGAACAGTTTACTGCCCGGACTATCCGAACAGAAGAGGAATTTAAAGAATTAATTAAATGAATAATGCTAAATATGACCCCATTTTAACGCCAGCCCGGTATGAGGACTATTTGGCTGACGCCCGTCAGCAATATTCGACGGAAGAAATTGCCGGGCTTTTTCACGTCCATCCCAAGACTTTTTATAATTGGATAAGTAAATATCCCGCCATGAGGGAGGCACAGGAGCGCGGACGGGAGCGCCGCCGGCTGGCGTTCGTGAAAGAAGCCAAACGGGGACTATTTAAACAGCTCTGCGGCTACGACGTGGAGGAAACCCGGACGACGTATATAGATGACGGCACGGGCGCGCCACGGATCAAAGAACAGACCACCACCCGCCGGCATATTCCTGCCAATGTGGCGGCCGCTATCTTTGTCCTTTGCAATATGTCGCCCGAAGAGTGGACGCGGAGCAACGCGCGAACGCTTGATTTTGAGGAGTCAAATCGCCGCGCCTTTACGGTGAAAGTCATCGACAATACAGCCGACAAAGTGGCAGGGGCAATAGAGGGAACAAGAAATAAAGAGGACACCGGAAGCGATGGAACTGCTGAAATTACACCATGATTTTATAACCTACCATCAGGAAAAAAATACCCCTTTTATTATCTTTCAGGGGGGCCGAAGGTCGGGCAAAACGGTCAGCATTCTACAGTTTCTATATATGGAATCGCTGACCCATCCCCATACGCGTACGCTCATCGTAACGGATACCTATGCGCGGTTAAAGGAGTCCATTTTCCAGGACTTAATCATGATTAACCGCTCGGCGGGTGGCGATGGCCGGCGGATGCGCATCCACTTCACCGGCGGAACGCGCGTACTGTTCGAAACCGGCAGCGAATTCGCCTTTGTCTATGCCGGGCGTGACGTCCGCGGCTATGCCTCCAACTTTAATTATATCTTTTTTAATGAGTGTATCCAGTACGATGCCCGGACGGCGCGCGAAGCACTGAAGGCGGCCGGCCCCGGTTGCCAGGTCTTTTTTGATTACAACCCCTATACGCGCTTCTGGGTCAATGACCTCTATGAGACGGCGGACAACAAGTTAATAACCACGTATCATGATAACCCCTTCCTGTCGGATTTCGTCCGCCGGGAACTGGACCGCACGGCCGCCGCGGGTGAAACTGCGGCGCCGGGAACGATGGAACGTTATCTATATGAAGTTGAATGTCAGGGCATCGACTCGACCCTTTCGGGTCTATGTTTCCCCCATCATCGCACCATCCCGGATGAAGATTATCACACGTCGCCCCTTCCCGAAATACTCGCCTGTGACTGGGGAGCCCTTCGCGCTACGGCGGACCCCGATGTAATATGCGGCTTCCGTTTTGCCTCCGATGCCGTCTATTGTCATGAATATTATTACAGCCGCGACGGTGGTGATGCGGAAATGGCGGCCGTACTCCGCTCTATTCCTTTCCGTCGTCAATACCTAGTTTACGACACGGCGACCGAAGGTGCGGACCGTATTCGCAGTCTCTTCGCCCGTACCGGACTCCGGTTTAATTTCTCACCCGCGCGCAAAGGGGCGGGATCTATCCTTACCGGCATTCGGAACCTGCAATCCTACGAGATATGCGTAACGGCCTCTTCGCGCCATTTCCTCGAGGAAATGGAAAATTATCGCTTCATCCAGAAAAATGACACCCTGCAGCCTGTAGACAACTGGAACCACTGTTGTGACGCCCTCCGTTATGCCTTTGATTTATGGACGATGTTGCCGGCGCAGCGAAAAAATGTTAAATAATTGCTTTTCCAAAAAAAAAGTCATATTTTTGTTTAGAGAATTTAAAAGTTTTTATGGACGTCGCAACCCTACTTACAACGTTTTTTACCACCCTTCTAAGTGGGGGTGGCGTGGCTAGTTTCATGCAGTATAAGCAGAACCGAAAAGCGAAAGAGTTAGAAAACGACAAGGCAGCTTCGGAGCAGTGGCGGGCGCTCTATGAAGAGCAAACGAAAACAGTTCAAGCGCTGCGCGAAAGACTACACGAAACGCGCACCTTACTAGAGGAGGAAAAACGGCAAACACTTATGTGTCGTTTTTACGTGTGTGAAAAACTGGACTGTACGGACCGCGAGCCTCCGCATACGGAAATAATGAAAGAATTCAAACAAGTATTTGAAAAATGAAATATTTTACCATTGAAGAGCTAACAAAGTCAGACACCGCCACCCGGCGGGGGATTGACAATGAACCGACAGAGGAGATCAAAAAGAACCTTACGACATTGGTCGATAAAGTTCTCGACCCCCTACGCGCTGCCTGGGGTGCTCCGATTGTCGTTAACAGCGGCTACCGCTGCCCGGCTTTAAACGAAGCCGTAGGAGGCTCTAAAACCTCCGACCATATGTTAGGGCGCGCCGCCGATATTGAGGCCGCAGACCGCACGAGGGCGAGCAATGCGCGGCTTTTTGCACTTGTCCAGTCCCTTGGTTTATCTTTCGACCAGCTTATTGACGAGAGCAATATGAGCTGGGTACATGTAAGTTACCGAAGCGAAACGGAAAACCGTAAACAGATACTGAAATTATGAAAACAGCGAGCTGGATTCTTTGGACAGGTATAGGTATCGCTATCTTTTTTCTGGGGCGCTGCTCTAAGCGATGCGAGAAGGTGGAAACGGTCAGTGTGGAGACGGTTACCGAGACCCGCGTTGATACGATTACCGTCGTCGAACCTGTCGAAACCGTCCGGACCGAGGTTCGCAGGGAGACCATCGCAGCACCCGCCGATACGGTATATCTGCCGGGTGATACAGTGCGCATCGAGGTACCTATCGAAACAAAGGAATACCGGGATACACTCTACGCACTTCAGATTGAAGGCTACCGCTCCCGTTTGAACTGGGTGGAAGTCTATCCCCGAACTGAATACGTGTACAGGATGGAGACAAGGACGGTAAACACACCTGCCCGGCGCTGGTCGCTCGGTCCCGCCGTCGCTTACGGATACGATATTAAAAACAATCACTGGGCGCCCTCTGTAGGGGTGTCCCTTACTTATTCATTATTATCATGGTAATTGCGCACGTTCTTATATTGTTTTTGATTGCCATCCTTTCCGAGGTGGTATTCGGCTCGGACCGGTACCAGACCTATCTCTGGAGGGTGGACCTGGATTGGAAGCCATTTAACTGCAAAAGTTGCCTCACTTTCTGGCTTACTTTCGCTTACAGTTGGATTTTTCTTTTTCCCCTCTCCTGGGCACTAGTTACCGGATTCGTATTCTTTGCACTTTCTATCGAGGAGTATACGGAACGTTTTATAGAGTGGATTAAAAACCTGAAAAGATGAATTTACCCGGAAGACTTATCGAAAAAATCAGACGGGGTGCCGCCGGTGAGCGGGTAGCCCTTACGGCGGAAGAGAAGAAAACACTAAAAGCGCTAACCGGGCGCACCGTTCCCTGTCCATGCGGTGGAGGCAGCGCCCGTAGGCGGTATTTAAAAGAAGCTTATATTTTGGCTGTACGATTATGAGATTATTCGGCTACGATATTAAACGACATATCCCCGGCGAAAAGAAAGAAGAGAAACGTCTCCTTCCGCGACCGGTAGGCATCCGGTATTATGAACCCAGCGGCGTGCCGTTCCACGACTTTGCCCGCAGTGAAATACTGGACGCCCTTCGGATGATTGCTTCCCGGCTCTCTAATATTCGCTGGAGCGCCGCGACGCCTTTCATGGTCACCCGGAAGCTTTTCGCTTTTCTTTCATCCGATTATTTGGAACTGGTGCGTCGGCTCTTCTACGATGGCTACCTAGTGGTCGCCACCCATCCGGAACCGCATCTCGTTTCAGTTCATAAGCGCCCCTTCCAGCGGAGTGCGGAAGGGGTGGCAACTATTCCCCTTGAGGCGGGTGAGGTGCTCCTCCCCTCCCTGACGTTCCGGGCTACTGGGCACAGCGACGAGTGGTATTTGCGCGACAAGCTGCATTTTTTAAATACCATCAACAACAGCGATTTGAACCTGATTGAGAATTATGGCGCCATGGGTATCCTGTCGCCCGAAACGGATAGTAGTGTTGCGGGTGCTTTTTTCGACGAAAAAGAGGTCGAAGAGATGCACGAACGTTACCGCCGGACGTACGGCATCCGGCTGGGACGCTGGCAGGTGATGATTACCCCGCGCCCCACGCGATGGAACGCCATCGAACTCCCCATTGCTGCGCTGCAGCTACCTCAGAAACGGTTATACACCCTGCAGGCCATTTATGCCGCACTGGGTATCCCAAAAGAGCTCTCGACCTATTTTGAAAATGCCAAATACGAGAACCGCAACGCCGCCGAGCTGGATTTTTACAGTAGTACTATTCAGAGCTATGGCGTGCTTTTTACCCATCTACTGGAAGAGCTCTGGAGGGAAATCGCGGCAAAAAATCCTGCCCTCCCCCGGCGGCTTGAGTTCTGGTTTGATTTCGAAGGCGTGCCGGCGATGGCAGAGAAAAAACGGGAACTGGAGGCCTCGGCGCGGGAAATGTACTTATTCTGGCAGCAGGTCCGCGACACAGACCCGGAGAATGCCGAAACGGCCCGTCTCCGGATGAAAGATATTATTGAAAATTTATAATAAGATGAATCGATACGAAATTAAAGAACAACTCCCGGTCCGGAATTTTACCGCACTCCGAACAGAAACCCCCGAAGGACGGGCCTATACCCTCCAAAAAAACGAAGGGGGCGAGGAAATAGGCTTTACCCTTTCCGGACTACTGACCCGTTTTGATAGTGTAAACGAAAACGAACAGCGATGGTCGGCTACTTCCTACGATGAAGGGTTACAACATTATTTTAAAAAAAACAACCTTTTCGTTCCGCTGGACCTTCAGCACGAGCGCGACATTCGTTCGCTTGCCGGTCGACTCGAGTCGCTTGAGAAAACGGAAGAGGGCATCCTGATAAAGGCATATGTACCCCGTGGCGTTTATTATTATAACCTAATAAAAACGCTGCTGGATAATTATATTTTGCAAGGGTTTTCCAATTATGGCTATGTAACCCGTGGTCATATTACGGATGACGTCCTGCACGTGGAAAGCTTTCAGCTAATTTCGGCTTCGCTGGTAGACGTCCCGGCGGATACAGCCGCCCGCTTCATCCGAAATGGAACGACGCTGAAAGGGTTCCCTTCTTTAGAAAACGAAGAGTTCTCCCGGGAGGAAGAATTACCCGTTTTATGGTATTAATCAACAAAAAAAAAGAGGTATGAAACGAAACGAAACGAAATTAAAAAACTTTACCGCTTCGCTTTCCGCCAAAGAAAACGTTTTAAAGCGACTTCAGCTGCGCCGAAACATGTTAAGTGAGGAAGCGCGCGCCGAAGCGGAAGCGGTTATCGAGGAAAAAGAAGCGGAAATTGAATCCCTGCGCGCACAGATTGAAGAGCTCGACGCAGCCGAGGAAAACATGGACGAACAGCTGCGCTCCCTGGTGGCTGAACTGCAGGGTAAAGTAGAAGAAATCGAAGCCTCCCTTCGCGCGCCCCGCAATACGCTTCAGGTGCAGAATTTCCTAAAGAGTGAAAAAGCTCAGCGCCTATTCCTCGACACCGTGCGCCGGACGCAGGATGTGAAAGAATTCGCCCATAACTGGCACCGGGCGCTCACCCAGAACGGTCTTTTTGATTTTGCTGTCGACGAGAATGGCAAACCCTCCACGGAGGCGTTCACCGGAACCCTTCCCGAGGCCGTCTTAGAGGAAATTAACGACGCCTGGGAAAATGCCGCCGATGGCTTCCTGCAGCTACTAGACGTAACGGGATTATTAGCACTGAAAACCCTGACCGACGTGAATGATGCCGACAGCAGTCGGGCCCATGCACATCAGAAAGGAACGAAGAAAGACGAACAGGCACTTATATTCAAGCCTAAGGAAATCCGCGCAGAAATCATTTATAAGTTTATCCGCATCGATCGCGAAACGGTGGAATATGAAAACGCCGGCGGTGCTCTCCTTAGGTACATCACCCGCGAGCTAGCTACCCGCATTGTGCATGAAATTATGCGCTGCGTTCTGACAGGTGACGGCCGGTATCTCTCGAGCCATATCAAAGACGAAGGCGAAAAACATCTGCTTTTGCCGAAAGAAGGACATGTAACCAAGCTGGAGCCCATTACTGAGGCTGCCCCGCTTTATGTGACGGAAACCCTATCGAAGATCCCCGTTATCATCGACCGCGAAACCGAAATCAGTTCGACAGACGAGGAGGACGGCGAGGAGCAGCAGGACAGCGAGACCAAACAGACATGGGGTAGCTTTACACGCCCCGAAGACTGCATCCGTGCAGCGCTTACCCATATGCCGACCATTGATGAAGTGGCCGCGATGGTATCTACCATCGAAGCCGAGGGTGACATACACCTGTTCTGTAGCAAAGCGCTGGCGAACCACCTGCGCCGGTTCGTTTACGGTGGCGGCGGTACACCCGTTTATAACGCCCTGGACGACCTAGCCCAGATGTTGGGCGTGGCAGGGATTCACACTACGCGCATCCTGCCACAGGTAGCGACCGCCGAAGGGGTTTGCTTTAATACATCCTTTGACTGCTTCAGCTCGAGGGACACAGCAAAAACATACCTGAAGAATAAATATGGCATCGACTGTAAAAATCCGAATGAGGAGAGCGAGAGCGAGAGCAACTACAATAGCCTAAACGGCATTATCAACACCCGCGAGTACAAGATAGTGCAGGCCATTGCCTTCGTGCCGGGTGCCTACAAGGTGGTAGGGGATGTAACTGTCCGCGGCTTTGAAAACTTCAACCTGGCATACAATAAGAACGAGTATTTAAATGAAGTCTACATCGGTGGTGCCCTAACGGTACCTTTCTCCGGTGCCTACCTCACGCAGCTGCTGCAGTCTGAACTGGGGTTGAAGTTTATCAAACACAAATTAACAGGAAACGAAGAAGAAGAAGAGTAAATGACCGATGAAAACCGTTCTGACTATTGAAGATATGGTCCGCCCCTCCCAGCCGTGGAGTTTGCCACCCGCGGCGGGAGTCAAAGACCGCACGGCGCTGGAAGGCATCATCGCAGAGGCGGAACAATCGTTCTTGGACACGTTTGGAAGCGGTGCGCTGGATGCGGTAGAGGAACACCCCGCGGCGCACCCACCCCGGAGGAGGAGAAACACCTTTCAGACGATGGAGACCCGAGAAAAAGAACGAAAAGAGCCCCTGCCGAAGGAAAAAGAACCTGTGCCCCGTGACCGGATCAGTAAGCGTACATTGCAGGCGCTCCGGTACTGGACGGCGGCGGCCTATCTTCGTTACGGAGCGGTCCGCACAACACCGGCAGGCATCTCGGCGCGGGCTACTTTTACGGGGTCAGAGCCCGTCTTTGATGTGGCACGCTGGGCGCGTTTCTATAATGAAGCCTGTACGCTGATGTACCGTCCGGAAAAGAAAATTTACAATTTGTTTAACTACTAAAAAAATAAAGATTATGGCTTATACACCTTGCGATTCCTCACAGATAGGAATGAACGCACAGAAAAACTGTTTATTTCCCGCCTATGCGGGCCTGCAGACGCTTGCCATCATGTGCCGTTGGGAGGACGTGAACCGGATTATTTATTATCATGAACACAACGGCGAGGAAACCAGCGAGAGCAGCTACTCAGGTGGCGGCGAACAGGAAACCGTTACCATGCAGAACAAAAACCGCATTAAACGCATCCTACTCAAAGGCTGGGTGAATGAAGACGAAGACAACGAAGAAGAAGACAGCAACAGCGCTCAGGGCGATCAACTTCCCTCCGAACCGACACACAAAAGCGAAGCCGAAGGCGACGCCGCCGACGAAGACGAAGGCGACGGAACTTATGCTAAATGGATTGCCATCGAAGCCGGAGGCGCTACGCCGTATGCCGATACGGCAGAAGAGTACGACGCCGACAGCGGTACCTTTACGAAAACGCTCACCTTTACCGCCCCGCGTGCTGGAGCTGAATTTAGTAGCGAATTTATTGAGCCGCTCCTGCGCAACAAAAACGGCTGGGTAGTTATCCTGCAGCGCAAAGACAAAAAAGGCGGCGATAGTGCCTTCCCAATTCTGGGACTTGATAATGGGCTGATAGCTTCCGAAGCTTCCTTAAATTACACTGACGGGGAAAACGGTGGCTGCTACAGCTTTACGCTAACGGAGACCTATGCGCCGAATGCGGAGATGGACTTGTGGTGGGGAAACTACCACGATACGCAGAACGAGTTTAACTCCTATTTGAAATACACCATCGACGACCATGATAGCGCGGATGAAGATTGAAACATTTTTACCGGGTTCCTTCCCCTCTTCCGGGGGGGGAGGGATACCGGCTTTTAAAAAACATGTGTTATGGAAGAAAATAGCAAAGAAATAGTAAAAGAAGTCCTTATAGAGGAGGAGGAAATGGAAATAACACCCGCTACACAGACCGCGGAGGCTTCGGAGGCGGAACCCACAGAGGCACCCGCCGCGGCAGAGAAAAAAGAGACCACCCGTCGGAAGAGGCAGGCGGCGCCGAAGACTAAAGCAGCCGCTACGGATGAAAACACCCTGGGGAAGGAGGTGCCCGATGAAAAGGAAAAGAAGATAACCGCCCCGCGGTTAAAAGCCTCACTTCGGCAGGGATTCCAACTAAAAGGGCGTTATTACAGCCGCGCGGAACTAGGGCGCAAAACGGTGCTTGAAAAACTATATAAACAGTATCCCGGCTTGTTTGAAAAATAAAAAGCTATGAGGCTCGACCTGTCCCGACTAACGCTTTTCGATTACGAGGTACTACTCCGTGAAGGCTTACTGTTGGAGGCCGACCGGCGGAGGGTAGAAGAGTGTGTAGGCTGCGATTGGGACTATAACCTATGGACACTTCCGCTTAGCTCGCTCGTCGATTTGGAAGCGGGTAGGCTTCCGGCAGTGCTTGAACCGGAAATCCGAGCCTATGGTCCCCTAACAGTTATGTTACCCCGGATATTGTATGTCCGGAACTTTTTTCAGACGCTGCTTGAGATGCTGGAAAAAATCCACCTCGCCCCCCTTCCGGAGGATGTGCCGCTACTGAGGCGCCTGCCTGAGATGAAAGGCATCGAGCGCCCACTCATCGAAGTTCGCGCCTATTTTGGTCTTTCTTCCTTTGATGCCGCGGCGGCTGTTCCGCTGGGCGATTGGTTTTTAGCCCGCAAAGACCTTTATAGCGCGGCGTATCTCGAACGGATGCGCTACGAGCGGCAAAAAAGACAACATAAACGAAAACAGAAAAGATGACCACTATGGCAAAGAAACATTTTAAACCCTCCACCCTGCCACCGCCCGGCATCGACCGGCCGCATATGCCTTTCCCATATGGCACGGAAGGCATTGTGCAGAAGCTAAAAAACAGCGTAAAGGCGATTGGGCTGCCGTTCCGGTATGGCACGGGGGAGGAACTGGACGTACTCATTGGAAACACGCCTATGCCCGCCTGCATGTGTTATCGGATTGACGAAACAGAAACGACGTTCCGGAATACGATGCGGTGTGAGATTTTTACA